>Ga0209572_1000313_pt1 | contig 83425 bp, 73 predicted proteins | sample EBPBio232012_DNA_FD_185867 | JGI IMG/M metagenome (GOLD analysis project Ga0209572, IMG submission 185867) | Wastewater treatment Type I Accumulibacter community from EBPR Bioreactor in Madison, WI, USA - Reactor 1_1/23/2012_ DNA (SPAdes)... | ecosystem: Engineered > Bioreactor > EBPR >...
CCGCACAAACACCACGAGCACCGACCCTACCGGCCCGATTAGTGTGTCAACCTCGAAGCCTTCAAGCCGCTGACCAGCACAAACATCCGGCCCGACCCGGAATCACGCCAACGTGGCACGAGTCAGGGTTAAGTTCGAAGAGCCGCCAACCACGGGTTGGTCAACGGCATACCGGGTCTCCCATCTCAGTCATGCCCAGGTCAGCCTCCATGAGCGCAGGTAGATCGATCCACGGCCACAGCATTTCACGCCACCGATTGGACTTCCCCTCACGCATAACGCTGGGCGTCAAGAGCAGGGTTGGCATAACGCAGCGTTTAGGAAATGCCGATCTAACAAGATTGAGTGCCCGTCGACCGACATTTATGATTCATAGGTTTGCCGTGTGTCGAGATGCACTCAAGACTGCACGATCGCTTCCGGCGTACTTTGCACGATCTCTGCTTCTCGGCGATCGCACGCAGAATTGAGTTTCCGCACGTGAGCCGATACACCCCAAGCACCTGGCGTCGATGTGACCTCCAGCAGGCGTCGACAGCCCCAGACTTCGCCCCCCTCACCTTGTGGGAGGAACAACTCGCAGAAGCGTGAGGAAACGCATAAGACCGGTCTGTCGTAGTGGGAGCGTGGCATGAGCTAGCCACTCTGCCAGTTCCAAACGCTCTGACGAACCGACCAGTGAGGCGGACACTGCCGAGAAAACGATCGAGACATCTAGGAACTGGTCCTCGAGCCGTCCACCAAACTCAAGCAGTGTCTCCCACAATCCCGATTGCAACGCGCGCAAGTCCTCGGCAATTTTCGTGGAATGAAGCCGATTGAGCGGTATCACCTTGAACAGATCTTCATGCTCACCTAGGCCAAGTAGGTCCATCTTCGATACAACGACCACGAGGGGGATCGGGCGCCCATTCGTGCTCTGCAGGCGTATTAGTCGTGAGCACATCAAGAGGTCGTTAAGGTCAGTGCGAATGTCGTACTCTCCGCGGTCCCAGCACGGCTGAGCAGATCCCCCAAGCCATTCGGCTGATATCACGTGCGCGATGGCCTGGGAAGAAACCGCGTACGAGAGGTAGCTCTCGTCCTTGTCGTCCGAACCAAGCGATGCCCAATATTCGCCCGCCGAGTCACCCCACTCCAGGTCAATCACCAGTCGGCGTCCGACTCGGATACGTCCCTCGTACCGTTCGACGAAGCCTTTCCGGGTAGACATCGGCCACTCGCCCGCTCCGATGCCTCGAATAGCTTGATACACGGAGATAACAGTCTTTGAAGACCCTGTGAACCTGATGCCGTCGGGTCGCTCACTCATGAGAGCGTCAAACAGGGCGATGGAGAATACAGTCTTGCCGGCGCAAGGGAGTCCGGTCACGGCCACGCGCAAGTCGGCCTGCCTCTGCCGGAACACATACCTGGCCATAAGATACATAGCGGCTAGGTAGGCAAGGCCAAGAACTACCGCTAGCAATACGTTTACCGATACCGCGGAGTAGCTGAGGCTGTCCGCGAACAATTGAAGCAAGCCGACTAGCGCCGCGGCGAACAGAGATAAGGCCCCAAGGACAGCAGATCGGCGCTCGGCGGCGGATCTACGGTCTTCACCGTCCCGCTCTTGGCCCACTTGCCGAATCATCGCTCCCTCGCTATCAGTACTAAACTCCATGTCGCAATGAAAGCGGTGATTAAACCAACGGCCCACCACTGAAGATCATTGGCTTGCTTTGACTCAATCGCATTAGCGCTAAGTGCCATTGCGTCGGTCGCGTTATTACGTATGGCCTCAAGGAGCTTTTCGGTAAGCATCTTCGTATCTACGGCACCGGCGATCGTCATCTGAACGCCGACGCCCAGTGCACCCACGTAGCCGAGGGTGAGCCAGTACTCATTCTTTGTGGAGTGCGCCCGAGTTATGGCCGCTACGCTTACAGCAACGGACGCGAACGCAACATCGAGGATGTCCAATCCTCTCAAGGTTCCCCGAGCAAGCATCATGGCGAGGGCGGGCAGAGCGAGCGGACCAAAGACCATCCATAAGGCGTCTCTCAGTCTGGTCTTGCGGGTCACTGGATTCATGCCCACGGGCGCGGCGGCCGCGCCCACCATCGGGACAGTCGCGGGTGACGTTCTGTTGCGACGTGACGGCGGCACCGAAGACTCCCTCTCTCAACTAAGACATCCTTGGGTGAGTGCAAGACCATCCGGCCTGGGGCTCTCACGGCCTCGCATCTAGCCTATCGATCCGCGGAGGATCGGCTTCATGCCCGGCTACTGCGGTTCTGACGTACTGGCCCCCCTGGTGCAGGATGTCAGGCTCGCTTGTGGAGGGCGTAGGCGAGTTCGAATTGCTGTTGCTCGTCGAGAGAGTCTGCGAACTTGCGATAGCGGGGGCGGTCCCTCGCCGTCGGCTGCCTCCCGCGCCAGACCGGTGAGAGGTCGAGTTGGGCGTGCGCAACGTGGACCCACTGCCAGGTGAGGGCGAGGTCGTGGTCGCCGTCGCGGGCGTCGGGGCGGTTGCGGCGGGCCCATTCGTTGAACCATCGGGTCATGCCGAGCCGGTGGTGGATCTTGGCTTCGGTGGCTCGGTAGTCGCGACGTTCGGTCTCTTCACCGGCTCGCCAGATGCGGCTCTTCCATTCGTCCGCGCTGACGAGCATGGTGGCTGAGCAGGCGCGGGCGCAGCGCACGCCCATCTGGCCGGGCATGTTGAGTGTTTCGGCGGCAGCGGCCCACGAGGTCACGTCCGGGTGCAGGCGCGCCAGCGAGAGGGACGCGAACAGCCTCACGGTCTCCTCGCCGGAGGTGGACGCGCCGCCAAGGTGCTCGACGTATTGGGCGTGGGGGATGACCTGCGGGACGAGGTTGAGGTTGATCGGCATATGCCCTCCCGGGTGGTTGTCGAGGTGGTGGGACAGGCGGCGGTGTGGGGCGCGGGCGGCCATGACCAGGCGGGTGAGGGTGGGGGTCATGACGGTGCGGTCGGCGAGCCACCCGAGCGGGCCGTCGTTGGTGGTCGGGGTGAGCTCGGTCCACGGCGTGAGCCGGGCAGCGGCCGTGTCGATGTCTGGGGCGGTGAGTATGCCGTCCGCCGTGGCCAACGCTTCAGCGCGCAGCCCTGGTTGTTCGGGTGGGCGCAGGCCCCATCGCGGTCCGCGCTCACCGCTGCGCGCATCGGCTTCCTCGGCCAGGTTGGACACCCAGGGAGCCAGCTGGGTGGCGCTAGGTTGCCCGGCGAGGTGGAGCAGGAGCGTGGTGAGGTGTCGAAGGTCGGTCAGGTACGCCGCGGGCTTGGCGGCCTGTCCGAGGACGGTCACCTGGCGTCCGACGAGAGCAGCGTCAACGCGGGCCTGCACGGCGATGACATCGTCGGTGGGCGAGGTGGCTTCGATGGTATTGAGGTCGTGCTGGCACTGCTTGGTGGGGCCGGCACCGAGCGGGTTCCCGCACACTGTGGCGGCGCCGACGCGGCGGAGGTGGGAGTGGCGCTGGTCGCGGAACGGTCGTCGACACGAGGGGCACCGGGCGACAAGCAGCGACTCGTGTCGGGCGCAGGTGGTGACGATGAGGAGCCGCCACGCGCTCTGCCAAGTGCCGGTCTCGGCGAGGCAGGCGGGGCAGATCTGGGTGCCGTGGGCGGGTGCCCAGCCGCGGGCTGCGACCTGTCGGTAGGAGTGACGGTCACCAGGGTCGAGCCCGGTGAGGTCGAGGGCGGTCCCGTCGAACGCGGCGAGGGTGGCGGCATACACGTCCTGCTCGTCGACGCGGGCCAGAGCGGCGAGACGGGTGACTGTCTGCCGTGACGGCGCGAGGGTGAGGTAGCGGGTCCCGGCCCGTCCACGACCGGTCGCGCCGAGGAGCTGGGCTGTGGTCAGGCCGTTGGCGTCGGCGAGGTGCTCGAGCCAGGACTCGATCGACTCACCCGGGCGGGGTGTCACCGACACGGGCAGGGCCGCGGTCATGGCGCGTCTGGGGGTGGTGTGCGCGACCCCCAGGCCCTGTCGTCCGGCAGGAGATCCTGGGGGTCACTTCCCGGTCCCTCGCAAGGGTGGGCGTCACCGATCAGGCTACCCGAGCGCCGACGGGCGTCTCTTGCGGCTGACGTCCGGGCGGGCGCGTGGAGCCAGGTCTCGAGCGCGGTGGCAGCGTCGTCGATGGTGGCGGGGTTGCTGGCCCGGATTGCTTGGGTGGCGGCGTTGCCGGTGTCGAGCGCCCAGACGAAGTCGTCAGGCTCGAGCCGACCGGCCGGCTTGGCGCAGCCGGCCCGGGAGACGGCCTCGCGTGCGGCGGTGTTGAGGTCCTCGAACAGCGTGTCCCAGATCGAACGCAACGTGGCCGGGCAGCCGTGAACGTCGACGAGGCGGGTCAGCAACGCGGCGGCGTCCCCCGGTGTCTCGATGACCGCGGCGCCGAGGACGCGCCGATCAGGGAGGCCCATCACCAGCAGCACGAGAGCGTGGTCGCCGTCGGCGAGCCAGACGTGGCTGGGGTACAGCTGCCAGGCGCTCATGCCGACCTCCGTTCTCGGGGCGCCCGGTCACGGGAGTGGTCGGGCCGGCCGTTGCGGTAGCCCTCACCGGCGGCGATGCCGGTGTAACCGGAGAGTGCAGCGAGGTCGGCGCACTCTCCGGTGATCGGGCAGGCGGAGCAGACTGCAGCTGACTCGGCGAGGGCCGCGAGACGAGCCGCACGGGTGAGGGCGGCGGCATACGTGTTCTCCCACCGTGCCCAGTCGATCGTGAGGTCCTTGCAGGCGCCGTCGGCCAGCGACCAGGCGGCGTCGCGGGCGAGGACTTCCCGGCTGATCCCCCGCATCACCGCTCCCGCACCCTGCGCGCGGGCGGCGGGTCGTTGGACCAGCGGGCGCGCAGGTCCTCGATCGCCGACGAGCAGAGAGTGAACGGCGTGAACGCGAGATCGGGGATCCCCGCGGTCAGGGCGGCGGCCGTGGCGGTCGTGCACACGCCCAATACGACCCAGTGGCGGGTGATGACCCAGGTCTGGTCCGCCAGGTCCAGGGGTGCGGCGTTGGTGGCGGTGAGCCATTCCTCGACCAGGAGCCGGAGCTCTTCGTAGTAGTGCTGGTAGTGGCCGTGGTCGATGCGCTCGAGTGGGGTGTCGTCGATCGCGGTGAGCATGGCCGTGGTGCGCTGGTGCAGGTCCTCCAGGGCGGGATGGTCGAGCGGTGTCATCCGTATCTCCTCGTGATGGCGGCCCAGGTGGCCTGGGTGGTGGGGATGGCGATGGCGTCGGCATCAGCGATTAGCTGCTGACCTGTCTCGGCGAGGACCAGGCGGGTCTCGGGGTCGATCGCGGAATCGAAGGCCCGCACGTACCGGTCGGCGATGAACGGGCGCGGACCGGTGAACGCCGGCCCGTGCGTGAACCGCGTCCAGACCCACGCCAACGCGAGATCGTGCCCGGGGTGGCCGTCGATCTCCGGTAGCCGGTCGGCGGCGAGGGGCAGCCTCGGGAGCCGGGTGATGGGTCGCAGGGTGTCGCGGCGGCGTTGGTAGCTCACCAGCCCGGCGTCGACGAGGACGTCGACGGCGTCGGTGAGGCGGGCGGCGTCGAGGTCGTGGACGCCGCGGCCGAGGCGTATGCCGTCCAGCAGCGGGCTGGTGTCCTCGTCGGTGGTGCCGAAGGCGTGGCACGCGCGGGCTGAGGACGTCGGGCCGTCGTGGACGTGGGTGAGGAGCATGTGCAGCGCGATGGCGCAGTGCCAGCGGGTGCGCCAGAAGGCCGGTTCGGGCAGGCCATCCTCACCGGGCGTGGGCAGCAGCGCGGGGACGTGGTCAGGGTGTATGCCGTGCCGCCTCACCTGGTGGCCTAGCTGGGTGATGAGCCACTGGAGGCGGCGGGCGTCCTCGCGGTTGAAGCCGGCCAGGATCGGCCCGGTCTTCTGCGGCGATGGTGGCCGTTTAGGCAGGTAGCGGCCAGCGTTGGGAACATGCTGCGGCGGCACCGTCAGGGTGTGCCCGCGGCGACGACGTTGTGCGCCTTCGCGCAGCAGGCGGTCCCGGTGGTAGCCCGAGTCGAGGGCGGGTGCAGCCGCCGACAGGATGACGGCCACTGTTCCGGGGTCGGGGCTGGGGAAGACCCCCCAACGGCGAGCCGCCGCCACGTCGAGCGCCGGCAGCCCGCTGGGGCGCTCAGGCCACCGGTCATCGATGGTCTGCGCGACGACGGCGCACACCCGACGGAACGACCCGAGCCGGAGACGGGCCGACTGATGGACGACCGACGCCTCAGCCAGCGACGTGAGCGCGCCAACCAGGTCCACCAGCCGCGGCGACGGCACAGTCACCGACTCGGCCAGAGACCCGGCCGGGACCAACAGCAGATGGCAGTCACTGCATACCGGAGACAGGGCGGTCTGCCAGAGCAGCTCGCGGCGCCCCGTCAGGGCGGTGCAGCCCGGGCACACCCACTCCACGCTGAAGTGCAGCCGCCACCCACCCCGATGCGTCTTGCCCCGACCGCGGACGGTCGGCGGATAACGGTCCATCGTCAGGCGCGATGTGACCGTGGCGTCGAGGCCGGCGAGGGCTGCGACGTTGTCCAATTCGTCAGCTGGGACGTCGATGTCGCGTCGGTGACGGTCGATGGCCATCCCTCGGGGAAGTCCGTTGGCGTCGGCCAGGCGCACGGCATACGACCTCAGAGGTTCCCCGGGACGCGGTTCGGGGCGAATGGGCCACGCGACCGGCGTCATGACCCGGTCGCTTTGACGCGCCGCCGCCGTGAGGGCGGTGTGGGCGGTTGACGAAGTTCGGCTTCTCCGGCCATGGCTCGGGCGGACAGCGGGACGGCGTCGAGGTGGGCCGCGGTGATGGTGTCGGAGCCGTCGTCGAAGGCGGCGAGCAGCGCCTCGGTGAGGAGCAGCGCGGTGTCGCCGACGTAGCCCTGGGTACGGCGCCAGATGTGGCCGGCGTGCTGCAGGCTGAAGATGCCGGCGGGGGCGCAGTCGAAGTAGGGCAGGAGGAGGGTTTCGGCGTCTTTGAGGAATCGCTGCCAAGTTGGTCGGTCCGCCTCGGTGGCCAGCGGGTAGGCGCCGAGGGTGAGGCGTTCGAGCCGGGAGCTGATCTGCGGGTCGAGGTAGAGGGGTGACTCGTGCAGATCGGCGCCGACGAGGATCATCGTGCCGCCGAGCTCGCCAAGCTCGGTGTTGAGGTACTTGAGGAAGTCGAGCATGTCCCTGGAGTCCTTATTGGACACGTCGAGGAAGTGGCTGTCGTCGATGATGAGCAGCCGGACTCCGTGCTGCCGGAAGGCGTGGATGACGCGCGTGGTGGTGACCCGGACGAGGCCTTCGCTGGGGTAGCCCATGGTGAGCAGCAGGGTGGCCAGGACGTCGCGGATCTTCGAGGCGGCCCGGAGGGTGATGTATACCTGCGGGATCCAGTCGGCGGTCACGCCAGGTTCGGGGTTCCACGTCGGGCGCGGATCCGCGCAGGCCGGGCCCAGGAGATCTCGGTATGCCGCTTGGGCCCAGTCCTTGACGAACGTGGACTTGCCGACCGCGAAGGAGGCGCTGACCGAACCGATGGCCTTGGCGCCCGGTGGGCGCAGACGGTTGCGGTCGACCAGACGGGTCAGTTGGTGCTCCGCGCGCTGGGCGAGAACGGAGGGGAGCACCAGACCGGTGAGCCCGCTGGTCAGTTCGTCCCAGTAGGCGTCCTGGGCTGCCTCGGACATGGTGTCGAACGTGTCGACCGGGATGGGGGTGGGCAGCGACTTGAGTGGGGTGGTGGCTTGCTGATGCCACAGGCGAGCGTCCATCACTGTGCCTCCGCGTCGTAGTCGGGGAAGGGTGCGTCGTAGTCGAAGACGAACGGCTCGGTGTCGCCGGACGGTTGCGGGTCGCTTCCGGTGGTGTCGGTCCCCGTGCGAAGGGGTCGGACCATGTTCCCCTGTTCGTCGACGAGGTTCCGGGCGGCTTCGGCCTCGGCGTAGTCGATCTGGGCCTGGTCGTGACGGACGGCGGCACGGATCAGCTTGGCTCGCCATTCCTCGTCGGTGGGCGCGGTGGTGAGTTCGGTGATGGCGGTGATGATCTCGCGGGCGACGTTGCGGCGGGAGACGACCCCGTTGCCGCCACGGGCCTTGATGAGCTTGCGGGCGGCTTCGACGACGACGTCGGTCAGTGGGGCATCGATGAGGTGGGAGTCGCGCCACTCGAGCTCGTAGATGCGGTCGTCCAGCCGGCTGCGGTGCCAGATCCGGGTGCGATCTCGCGGGTCGTAGAGGAATGGGACTCTGGCGTCCTTGGCGCGGTAGGTGCCGGGTCGGACGCCGCGGATCTCATCGAGGATATCGCCGTCGTAGGTCAGGCCGCGGAACTCGACGCCCCCGTTGCCGGGCGTCAGCCACTTCTCGGGCAGGAGGCTGAAGATGAGGTCAGGGTGCTGGGGGACGAGCAACCGGCCGGTGATGTTCATGAGCATGTCGTGACGCTCGATCGGGGTGAAGTTGCCGTCCTCGACTCCGGGAATCTTCACGCCTTCATGTCGATCGCGGTGATATGACACGCCGACAAAGCGGTGCAAGTGCTGTTGCAACTCACGCCACGAGCCGAGCGGCTCGAATCCCACCCAACCCACGTACCGTCCCCGTTCATAAACGGCGCGGCCTTTGAAGCCGGCGCCGTTGCGGAAGGACTGGTATGCCGCCTGGAGACGGTCGTGCCACCGCTCCACAATGTTGTTGTCCAAGGGGCGCCCGGGTCGGCTCGGCATGAAGTCGACCCCCCAGTCGCGGAGCAAGGCCAGGACAGGTTCGCTGAGGAAGATCTTGCCGTTGTCGGCACGCAACGAGACGAACGCGATGCCGGGCTTGACGTGGCGACCCTGCACTTCGCGGCTGGTGCGGACGCGGCTGGAGTGCGCGGTGATGGGGTTGTCGCCGAAGTCAAGGCTGGCCGGGATGCCGCACCAGCGGAAGTCCTCGATCGTCGTGCCCTCGACGACCATGGAAAAGGGCGGGATCGCGTCATACAAGGCGAGGGCGACCTCGAGGGAGTTCGCGGACTGAGGCACCACTCGGCATGCGACGACGACCCGGGTGGGGATCGAGATGATCGTGATGATCTCGACCGAGTAGACGCGCTGGTACACGTCGTCCCAGACAAGGTTGTCGCAGCGCGTGACGTCGACGGCGAAGTGCCCAGGGTGCGTCGCGGGGTAGTTGGAGCGGGCGGCGTTCTTGCGGATCGACGCGGTCTTGTGCTGCTTGGTCGTCCGACCGAGCGCAGCGAAGCGCGTGAACAGGTACTGCTGGGTGATCCGCTGGGGGAGGTCGATGTCGTCGATCCCCTCTTGCTTGAGCCGGACCAGGATACGTCGCTCGATCTCGACCAGGCTCACCCTGCTCTTGGTGCCGTCGAAGGCCTCGAGCTCCTCGTCGACCATCCGCACGAATCGCGGGTCGATGACCTCGAAGCCTTGCCGTCCCTTGGTCTTGCGCCCGTCGACCAGCCCACGGAGGCCATCGCGCTGCCACGCCTTGATCCAGCCGCGGATCGTGTTCGGTGACACGCCGTTCTTGATGATCTCGCCGGCGAGCACCCGACGGACTCTCGTCCGGTCGACGCCGTACTCGAACGTCAACTGTCGGGCCATCGCCTCGATGCGTTGGGTCAGGCTCGCGTCGAAGCCCTCACCGAATGGATAGAACGGCTCGCCCTCGCGGGCCATGAGCGGGTGACCGTCGCGATAGCCCGTGACGACCTCGCACACGACCTCGAGCTTCAGTCGCACCTCCGCCTTGATCTCGGGCGAGAGGCTGTTCCACCACGGCTGGATCGAGAGGTGGATGGCGTCGAGGCCGTCCTCGCCGATTCCGGTCACAGCTAGTTTGTCGGCGCGGACGAAGTGGTTCTCGCCCAATGCGTCCTTGACGGTCACGCCATGCCGGCCGATCTCGACGACGACGGCGGGTCCGAACGACATCAGCACCCGCGCGCCCTCGAACAGCTCAACGGCCTTACTCACAACGACACCGCCGCCGCGTCGTGGATGACAATTCGGGTCTTGCGCTTCAGGGGACGGTCGAGATCGCATTTGATCTGTCCGCTCCAGATGCCGTGCCACATAGCCGAGATCACATGCCCGCCGCCGGCGTCCAGCCCCAGGACGTCGCCGATCGTCCCGTCGCCTTCGAGGTACTCGCGGATCAGCCGTAGCGACCCGGCATACCAGGGCATCGGTCGTCGATAGGCATGAATCCACATGAGGTTGACGCGCCGCACGGGCGACCAGCCGCTGAAGACCTGATGCTCCCAACCGACCTCGGCACAGGCGTCCTTCGTCAGCCTGACCTTGAGGGTGAAGTCGTCGTCCTGCCGGACGGCAGGTCGGGCATCCCACAGTCGAATCGTCCCGTCGTCGTGACGGACTAAGAGGTCGGGCGTGTGCTCGAGCCGACGCCCGCGCCGCTTCGCCGAGAGTCGCAGCAAGCACGGCTGAGCGACCAGCCAGTTCACGTCGAGGTGGCGGTCGAGCTCTCGGACCAGGTCGTGCTCAAGCCCCGACTCCAGGCGCAGGTGGCTCCCCGTCGTCACGCTGAAGGCGTAGACCGGGATGTGCCCCGACCGTGCCTTCACCCTCGGAGTTCTCGTCCTCCGTAACTGGGTGACATCGGGCCGCTCCGCCCAGGGCCACACCGCGAGATCGGCACCGACGTCGAAGAGCCACTCGACTCCAAGATCCGGAGCCAGCACCACAGGGGCTGGCCGCTTGCGGGCATGCGAAATAGACTCGTCCACGCGACGGCACCTTCGTTTCTGTCCAAGATTCATCGGGACCGTCGCCGAGGGCGTGCCAGGTGCGAACTGGTGCGCCCTCACTTGCGCGTGAGCGCCGCCCTCGTCTACGGCTCCGCCATCAACGTACTCGCCACACCGACCGTGAGCAAGACTTTGCGCAGGGTTTCGACAGACTCTATGGGGTCAGGCGTGTCCTGCTCAGAACGGGGGTCTTGCTGCGACCCGTCAACCAAGCCCCCTGACCAGGAACCTTGAACACACCTGAGAGGTGCCTTCAGCGCGCGTCTTTGCAGGTCAGCCCTACAGACCTTATCTATGCACGCCACTCTTGGATACCCTTGCATAGATAAGACATGAGGAGGCTACAGTTGGCACTGCAAGCAAGCCATGCGTCTGACCAGCGCAACCCGAACAAGGCAGTTGCCGTGCCGTTGACCCTCCAGTCGGCCCTCGCCAAGGAGCCAGAAGCACCCCTCGAGCGCATCCTTGAGATCGCTGAGGGGCTGTCTGATCTGCCCAAGGGCACATACCCCTGCCTGAACCCCCGGTGCCAAAAGCCCTGCGCCTACCCAGCCAAGGGGTCGAAGGGGCACCGCCCGCAGCGATTCTGCTCACGAGAGTGCCGACTCAAGTTCGAACGCGCACGCGCGCGCTTGGTTTGGGAGGTCGACCGCCTCAAGGAACTAGAGGATGGACCTCTCACGACTCGACAGAAGGTCACCCTCAACCGGGAGATCAGTCGTCGCCAGTGGGCTCTCGACCGCTATCCGGCCCTGGGAGCGGCCGGTGAGTGATCCTGCCCAGGGAGTCGGCGATCGTCGCGGCTCTCTACTCCACGGGGACGCCGTCTGTGACAGGACGGGCATCGCCAGATGACATCCATGCCTGGTGGGGCTTCTGACAAGGCCGGCAACGACTACGAGGAGTTGTGGACGGCGCTGCGCATAGCCGACCTACTTCGCGGGGAAGCGTCCAGCATCCAGCTTGAACCAGTAGGCGCCGACGGCCTCGGCATCGAGTTCCAGGTTCAGCTTCCTGACGGCATCTGGGGGGAGCAGACCAAACACAGCTCAAGCAGCTGGACCATCAACCGGCTGAAGGACGAAGGGGCGCTAGCGGCGGCCAAGCACCACGTCGACGGCGGTCGAGGATATCGACTCGTCACCTCGAGCGCGGCCGACGCCCTTGGGAAACTCGCTGACCGAGCTCGCATTGCTAGCTCGGTGGATCAGTTCGAATCCATCCTCCCCGACAAGTTGAGACCAGCTCTCGACGACCTGGTCAAGCATTGGGGGGATCCCAGAGAGGTGGCCTGGCGTCGCCTGCGGAAGATCGCCGTCGAGCACCACCCACTCACGTCTTTGCGTCGGATCGTGAACCTGGCCTTCGAGATCCTCTACAGCGGGGAACCAGACCTCGTCGTCGCTGCCGTCTCGGCGTTCTGCACGGCACACATGCACGAGACCCTCCGGGCCTCGCAGGTTGCCACTTACCTTGATCACCTTGGCTTCGCTCCCCGCCTTCTTGCCGGCGACGAGAACACACAGCGCCTTCTCCATCGGACCGTCGCACGTCAAGAACGCCGTGTGCATGACTCGGCGCCCCAACTCGGCTTGGTCCCACGCCCAGACGTTCAAGCGATCGTTCAGGATTTGCTCGACGCGGACTGCCCCCAGTTGCTGTTGATCGACGCACCTGCGGGCTACGGCAAGACGGCCGTCGCTACAGCGGTAGCCACCACCATGGAGAGCCTGGGCTGGTGCGTAGCCGTTGTGCGCCTGGACAACGCCTTGGCGATCCCGACATCAAGACACCTCGGCGAACACATGGGCTTGGAGGAGTCGCCCGCCATTACATTGATGGGGGCGAGCGAGGGGGCCGCAGGGCTGTTGGTCATTGATCAGCTTGACGCCATCAGCCTCTTTAGCGGGAGGATTCCTGACAACTTCGACGCCATAGCCGAGGTCATCGACGAGCTCCGACAGCGTCACAACGTCAGGGTCTTGCTGGTCAGCCGCACAACCGATGTCGAGAACGACCCGCGGATGCGAGCTCTCGTGCGCGCGGAGGGTGCTACGCGCCGACACACCCTTGGACGCCTCCACGCTGGCCAACTGCACGACTATCTGACGTCTCATGGCGTGCAGACCGCGGGTCCCGAGACGGAGGAACTGCTCAGGACCCCACTGCACCTAGCGGCGTATCTCCTGCTATCGGAGGGCTCGCGCGCGTCGAACTACCGAACGCTGCAAGACCTCTACGACCGACTGACGACGGATATTCGGCGCCGCGTGGAGCAACGTGCGGGCGCGCTTGACTGGCGAGGCATCACGACGCTCATGGTCGAGACCATGAGCGGCGACGAGACGCTAACGGTGGCTTCAGCACGATTGGATCGTTTTCCCGCCACCCAGCTTGCGGCTTTGGAGTCCGAGGGCTTGCTCGTGTCGGACTCGAGAGGCTACGCCTTTTTCCATGAGTCGTACTTCGATTACCTCTTTGCCCGAGCCTTCATTGACGGCGGTGGGGACCTCCTGACCTTCCTCGCGGAGTCGGGTCAGGCGCTGTTCCGCCGCGCCCAAACGCGTCAGGTCCTTGAGCACCTCGCTGCCACCGATCGGCCACGGTTCCGGGGGGTGGCAAAGCAGCTCCTCGAGTCAACGACGATCAGGTCTCACCTGAAGCACGTCGTGGTCGGCGTACTCAGGGCAATCGAGCCTCAACCCGAGGACTGGGAAGCGGTGGAGGAGATCGCTTGGTCCGACGTCCCGGTCGGCCCTCATGTGATCGCCCTACTGAGCCACCCCGGCTGGTTCGAGGCAGCCCACGAGCTCCATCGTTGGGAAGCCTGGCTAAACGACCCCGCACGTCTCGACGCTGCGATGAATCAACTGGTACCCGCGGCCCGGCATCACGGAGACCGCATCGCAGATCTGGTTCGCCCTCATATTGGGGAGAGCGAGCAGTGGCGCCTCTGGCTGCGAGCTCTTGTTTCCTGGTCTCTGACCCCGGAGCTGGTACCACTGGCCGTCGAGCTGATCGAGGGCGGCCATATCGATGACGCTCGGGGGCCTATCGCGGTCAACAGCGACTTCTGGTCGATTGTCCACACACTGCTGACGAAGGACCCGGTCGGCGCTACGCGCGTAACCGGATCCTTCCTGCGCCGAGGACTTGAGGTCGCGCAGGCTGAGGGGTCAGGCGATCCCTTCGAGTCAGGGCATCTGTCGACGCACTCGACGGACGAGAGCATCTTCATCAAGATGGCCAAGAGCGCGCCACGGGAATTCCTTCAGGAGGTTCTGCCCTTCGTTGTCGCGGTCGCCACGGTGGGCCAGCACGACTTGAATGGGCACCTGCCCGTTGGACGCCGCTGGGGATACAGGTGGCGCAGCACCCACTACTCAGTTGACGACGCACTGTTTGAGGCGACCGAGGTTGCGCTGACGAGCTTGGCGGCGACCGAACCGGACGTCGTCAAGGTTCACATCGAGCCGCTACGTGGATGTGAGAGCGAGGAGCTTCGCTTCCTTGCGTGTCGAGCTCTGACGGCTCTGGACGACGCTGACGACGCGATCAGGTGGCTGACGGGAGATCCAAGGAATCTCGTGCTCGGCTGGGCCGACAACCCTCGCTGGGCCTCACGCGAGCTGATCGAGAAGCACTCCCTCGCCTGCTCCGCGGACCTCTTCGCTCCCCTTGAAGTCGCGATACTGACCCACGAGTCCGCGTTCGAGAACCGCCCAAAGGGGCACGGGCAGTACGTTCTTCTATCGGGCCTGAACCCTGACAGGATGTCGGAGCAAGGCCGGCGATGGCTTGCTGAACTGGACCGCAAGTTCGACACAGCCCCGTCGGCGCCCAGACCGATCGAGGCCGCGATAGTGGGTTCACCAATACCTATAGCGGCTACAGCGAAGATGCCCGATGCAAACTGGCTCGCCGCCCTCAGGAAGCATGCATCGGAAGAAACTCGCTGGTCCGCTGACGAACCGGTTGGGGGCGCGCGCGAACTGGCTCAGCTGCTGGAGCAGCGGGCCAAGGAGGAGCCTGGCCGCTTCGCCCGGTTGGCATTGCAGTTCGATAGCTCGATCCCCGCCACGGCCGGGGCCCACGTGCTCCGTGGCGCCCATGCCAACATCGAGCCGGCTCTCCTGACCGCCGTTTGCGAACACTTGGCCGACCTGTACGGCGAGGCTGTCGGCCGCGACATCTGCAGCGCGGTAGAGGCGGCAAACGAGCGAACGGCGGAGATGGTTGCTCTCATCGAGCGCTACTCGACCTCAAGCGATCCCACTCAGGAACTGGCGCGTACCCCGGCGTCAAGCGGCGGCGACTATTGCGGGGGCGACCTCTTCATGGCGGGCCTCAACTGCACGCGGGGCGGCGCGGCTCTGGCTGCCGCCTCCACGCTGTTCGGCAATCCGCCATTCCTCAACGAACTGCGTCCGGTCATCAAGAGATTGTCTTGCGACCCAATCATGGCTGTCCGAACCTGCGCCGCCAACGGCGTCATCGCACTGCTGAATCACGACACCGCGCACGCGCTCGTGCTAGCTGAGGCACTGTTCGACGGTCCGATCGACATCCTCGACGCCCGCACTACCGAGCAACTGCTGATGCACTGTATCGTCCGCTCGCCGCTGAGGTTCGCGGCGCAACTTGATCGTGCACTCAACGGCCCCGACTCGGTTGCTCGGCGCGGGGGCCACATCTGGGCCGTGGCCCAACAGAGAGGTGCCCTCCCCCCAGGGGCACCCAACTCGGTGGACGCCCTGCCGCCGGTGGCACGGGTTGGCGCTGCTCAGGTCCTTGCTGAGAACGCTTTCGAGGGAGCACAGACCCTGGGCCGGCTCTTTCAGGATCCCGATGCGCGCGTCCGAGCGGCGGCTGCCCTCGGCATGCGCAACCTCAACGCGGTGGCCGCGGACACGGTAGACGGCCTCATCGAAGCTTTCGTGCGGAGCGCGTCTTTCCCCGAGCACATGGACCACCTCTTCGATGCCTTGGGTGACCTAGGGACAAGGCTCCCTAAGTCGACCCTTGACGCCTGTCAGCGCGCCGTCGAACTCAGCGGCCCCGGACTCGGCGACATCAGGACTGCCCGTGCAGGGCTGGGGCAAGACATTGTGACCATCGTCCTTCGCCTGTACCGGCAAGGTGACGACGCCACGCGGTCTGCCTGCCTGGATGTCGTCGACCGCCTGATGGATGCCGGGGCGCATGGGGTTGCAGACGCTCTGGCAGACGAGCGATAGTCAGCAGCCCTGCAACCATAAGGAACGCGCGCGACACGCCCGAGATGCATAACGTCGGCTAATTCTTAGAATCGGCCGGCGTTCTTACAAGATTGAGTGCATCTCGACAGCGGCGTTTATGATTCATAGTTTCGCCGTTTGTGAAGTCTTCGCTGCATCTCGACAATCAGAACCCGGCATTGGTCGCCATATTGGAGAAGCGGGAGTAGTGGCCCTGGAAGCCCAGGGTGATATCGCGGGTGGGGCCGTTGCGGTGCTTGACGACCAGGACGTCGGCTTCGCCCTCGCGTTCCTTTTCCTTATGCAGCAATATAACGACGTCTGCGTCCTGTTCTATAGAGCCCGATTCGCGCAGGTCGGACATCTGGGGGCGCTTGTCGGTGCGCTGCTCGGGGCCCCGGTTGAGCTGGGAGATGGCGATGACCGGGACCTCGAGCTCCTTGGCGAGCAGCTTCAGGGCCCGGGAGAACTCGGAGACCTCCTGCTGGCGGGACTCGACCTTCTTGCCCGAACTCATGAGCTGCAGATAGTCGATGACGACCAATTTGAGGCCGTGCTGCTGCTTCAGGCGCCGGCACTTGGCGCGGATCTCCATCAGAGACATATTCGGCGAGTCGTCGATGTAGAGGGGGGCGTGCTCGATGCGGGTGACGACCTTGGCCAGCTTCTGCCACCCGGCGTCGCCGATCGTGCCCTTGCGCAGATCCTGCATTGACATCGACCCCTCGGCCGCGAGCACACGCATGGAGATCTCGGTGCGGCTCATTTCGAGGGAGAAGAACGCGGCCGGCAGGTTGTGCTTGATCGACGCCGTCCGGGCGATGTCCATTCCGAATGTCGAATTATGCGTCGGCACCATTTCTCGGCCGGCCAGATAAAGGTGGTCGGCGTTGTCAACCTCAATGCAGCGCACCGGGATAGAGGCAATGGGGCGGACCGCCGTGATGAATCGCGAGTCGCGGCGCTGGAAGGTGCGCTTGCGCAACTCCTTGTGACGAATTGCCTTGCGCGGCAGCCAAAAGACATCTTCATCAGTTGAGAATGTCAGAGTCGTGACAGTGGACGATGCCTCGGTTCGCCCGATGACACGTTTGCGGGATATACCGACACGCATCCCCAGCGACGCGATCAGTTCCGCAAAATCCGCGGCAAGGCGCTGGCTGGTGGTTGTGAACTGCACACATCCACTGGATGTCACGGTGCCGTCGGTGTCCAATAGCCCGGCCAATAGGTCGCGTCGCTGTCTCACGCTTCCGCGAAGAAGCGCTGCCGGAATGTGCTTGTTGCCCAGCAGATCCAACCCGCGGAGCAGGCCCTTGACTGTGCCGTGATCGTTGCGGCAGGCCTGGCAGCGCTCGTGGCCGCTTGTGACGACTCCGCAGTCGGGGCACGTCGGGACGAGTCGGCTCGTGCCTCGAGATTTCCCTCCGCAGGAGCGTCCGCACGTCTTGACCTGTGAGGTTGCGGGCACGAAGGTGGTGCCGCACACCACACATGAGCGGCTCGCGAGCACCGAACGGGGCAGACGCAAGCGGTAACGCATGAGGCCCGCCGTAGGGGTGACTTCGAGTCCTTCCCCCTCAAGGAACGCGACAATCTCCGGGTCGGCGGTGGTGATCGTGGGCTCGGCAGACGTGCCGTCGCCCAGCCACGCGCCGATCGCGTATGGACTCAGCGGCAGCTCAACATCGGGGAGTTCGAGCGGCTCGGCAAGCGAAACCGAATGGTTGAGACGGGCTTCAGGCGTCTGAGTGCGCAGCGTCGCCGCGATCTCCTCTGTCGTCCGAACAGCGGGCACGCGGTGGGCACTGCGGCGGCTGGCGCGGGTGTGCGTGACCCACTGGTGTTCGGCGTCGGCGACGATGGTTGCGCCGTCGGAGAAGACGACCTCGAAGCACGGGCGGCCGGTCATCACGGCGGTCGCCTGGGTGATGCGGGTGGGGCGACCGTCGGCGCCGAGGACGAGGTCACCGACGGCGACCTCGCCCATCGTCGTCCAGCCGGTCGGCGTCGGCAGGGGGGTATCCAGGGCGAGCGCCTTGCCGACAGCCGGGCGCGCGGCCACGACGATCATCTGGCCCCTGTGCAGGCCGTGCAGCAACTCGTCCAGCTCGGTGAAACCGGTGGGGACACCGGTCATCTCGTCGGTGCGACCGGAGGCGACCTCGATCTCGTTGAGGGTGTCCTCCAACGTCAGCCCCAGGCGCACATAGTCCTCGGACCCGCGCTTGTCCGCCACGGCATACACCTCGGCCTGGGCCCGGTTGACGATCTCCTCGACGTCACCCTCACCCTGCCCGTAGCCGAGTTGCACGATCTTGGTGCCCGCCTCGACAAGCCGGCGCAGCAGCGCCCGCTCGGCCACGATCTGCGCGTAATAGCCGGCGTTCGCGGCGGTGGGGACCGCCTGGATCAGGTCGTGCAGATAGGCCTGGCCGCCGGCGCGCTGCAGGGTGCCGCGCTTGGTCATCTCGTCGGCGACGGTGATCGCGTCGACCGGCTCACCCCGGGAGAACAGGTCGATGATCGCGTCATAGATCAGTTCGTGCGCCGGGCGGTAGAAGTCGGTCGACTTCAACTCCTCCGCGACATCGCCGATCGCGTCCTTCGACAGCAGCATCCCGCCGAGCACCGACTGCTCGGCGTGCACATCCTGCGGGGGGACCCGGTCCCCGCCGGGCCCGTCCGGTGAGCCGAAAGCCCCGACATCGAGCTGCGCCAGCGTCACCGCGAACCACCTTCCGTAGCGCCTCCACCAACCACACCGGCAGTAGACCAGCGAGCACCGACAACGCCGCTGCCGCGGGCCGGGTGGGGAGGGGTCGGACCAACGTAAGACACCCGGCCCGGTCACGACAAAGCCGCCCTGTGTATGCCGTGTGGACAGCTTGTGCAACACGCCCGCCGCGGTTGTGCACACCTTCGGGAAAAGCCTGTGGAGACCAGCCGGTAACCGCAGTTGCAGGCCAGTGACCTGCAGTAACAATGATTCACCCCTGTGGACGAAAATTGTTTTTCCGCGTGTCGGACCCCGGTGATCCACACCCGCAAGCCAGTGGACAGGCTGCCGGACAACGCCGTACTGGACACTCTGCACGACCCGTCCAACCCGCCTTGGTTTGCCGCGCCCGGGGGTGGAGGATGGGGGCTATGCAGATCGTCACGCCCGAGGCACTACAGAGCATCTTCGCCAGCTTTGCGGACAACAGCCGATTCGTCGTCAGCGGCAATGCCGCGATCCCGCACGTCGCCATCGAACTGATCGACAAGGCCCAGCAGCGCTACATCATCCACGCCCTCAACGCGAGCAAGGGCGCGGCCCCCGAGCGCGAGGGCGTGACGGCCGAGACCACCTTCGTCGGTGCCGGCATGCGCAAACACCCGGGACTGGCCTACGTCCCCTGTCGCCTCTCCCTCGTGCCGCGCCTCTTCGACGGCCCGCTCCCCCCGGACGCTGTCGTCATCCACACCGCCCCCGCCCGTGACGGCCAGCTCAGCCTCGGCATCGAGTGCAATATCCTGCCTGCCGCCATCGACGCCTGCCGCGCCCGCTCCGGCCGCATCATCGCGGTCATCAACGACCAGATGCCCTACACCTACGGCGACGCCCAGGTACCGGTCGACCTGGTCGACTACGCCATCGAGGTCAGCGTCCCGCTGCCCGAGATCACCCCGGCCACCCCCGATGCCGACAGCAACCGCATCGGCGAACTCGTCGCCGCCCGCATACCCGCCGGCGCCACCCTGCAGGCCGGCATCGGCGCCATCCCCGACGCCACCATCGCTCAACTGCATACCCACAAGGGCCTGCGGATCTGGACCGAAACCTTCTCCGACGGCGTCCTGGCCCTCGAACGCGGCGGATCCATGGATCCCAACCACCCGCTCACCACCAGCTTCCTGATGGGCACTCGCGAACTCTACGACTGGGTCGACGGCAACCCGCGCGTGCGGATGATGCGCACCGAGCGCACCAACGACCCGGCCCTGATCGCCCTCCAGCGGCACATGACCTCGATCAACACCGCCCTCGAGATCGACCTGTTCGGGCAGGCCAACGCCAGCCGCATCAACGCGCGGATCTATTCCGGCTTCGGCGGCCAGACCGACTTCATCGTCGGCGCCCTCCACTCCCCGGGGGGCGCGGCATACATGGCACTGCGCTCCTGGCACCCCAAGGCGAACGTGTCCACGATCGTCCCCCTCGTCGACGAGCCGGTCACCTCCTTCCAGCAGTCGGCCGTCGTCACCGAGAACGGCGTCGCCGAACTGTGGGGTTATACCCAGCAGGCCCAGGCCCGCCACCTGATCCGCGACGCCGCCCACCCCGACGTGCGCGAGGAGCTCTGGGAGGAAGCCCGCGAACTCGGCCTCGCCTGATCGCGCACACAAGCAATCACGCACACACGTAATCGCGCACGCCGGGAACCGATCCGCCGCCCCTGCGCTCTAAGGGGAGTCGCGCGCGCCGCCGGAGGGGAGGCGCGCGCGGCACGATTGCTTCCCCGTGCCGTATGCGGTCGCCGTGCCGTATGCCGTCGCGATAACGGTATGCCGTCGCCCACCCGTCCGGGACCGGACGCGGCGGCCTTTCTTACCTGGTACGCCGGGGACCGACATTCACTCCCTCGTAACGGCTTTGCTCCAATGATCCACTTCACATGCCGTGAAGGCGGTTTGGGAGGCAATATCTAAGGTGTGAGCACGTCGGCCCCGGAGGACTTCGCGCAAGCGCTCGCCCAGCGTCTCGGTGGGCAATCGGTCCGGCAGCTCGCGGCGGTTTCGGGATGGGGCCGGACCACGGTTTCCGACATCCGCGCGGGCCGGCACATCCCGAGCGAGGCACAGTTGCGCGACCTGCTCATGTCGGTCGGCGCCGACGAGTCGGAGATCGCCAGCTGGCAGGAGCGCCGCTCGGCCATCATCACCCCGCCGGCGGCGCCGGCCGCGCCTCCCGCACTGCCCGTCACGCCTCCCGCACTGCCCGTCACCCCGCCGCCCGTTCCGCGGCGCCGGTTCGCGCGGGCGGCGGTCGCCGCCGCCGGTGCGATCTCCCTGCTGGGGATCGGCTTCGCCGGAGGGTATGCCGCACGCGACCGGGCAGGCGCGCACGCCCAGCAGGTCTCGGCGGCAGTGGACCCGGGACGGATCTCCGGAACGCGCAGCGCCGTGGTCGAAGTCAGCCAGGGCGCCTCCCACCTGTGCGTTCGCACGGCGGGCGGGGCCATCGAGTGCATGGGCCGCAACAAGGTCGGTCAGCTCGGGGACGGGTTGCGCGTCGACTCCGCGGTTCCGGTGCCCGTCGGCGGTCTGCTCGCCGGTGCCAAACGGATCTCCGCCGGCGGCGATTTCGCCTGCGTCATCAACTTCGACGACCAGGCCAAATGCTGGGGCCACAACGCCTACGGGCAGGCGGGCAACGGCCAGGAGACGATGCTCCTCACCCCGACGCTGGTCGAGGATCTCCCCGACGTCAAGGAGATTGCCGTCGGCAACCTGCACGCCTGCGCCCTGACCCTGGCCGGCGACGCCTACTGCTGGGGCAACGGCGAGCACGGCCAGCTCGGCATCGGCAGGTTCCTGCGCAACGCCGCCCGGCCCGTGCTCGTCCAGGGCATCGAGGCCGAACTCGCCGGCATCACAGCCGGGCGTGATTTCACCTGCGCCTGGTCGACCCGCTCCGAGGTCTATTGCTGGGGCGCCGGTTCATACGGTCAGCTCGGCATCGGCACCCGCCAGGACGAGCCGACCCCTGTCCGGCTCGAGAAGGCCTACCCCTTGGGAGTGCGTGCCATGGCTGCGGGCTATGACCACGTCTGTGCCATCGCGCCGGGTGGCGGCGTCGACTGCTGGGGTCGTGGCGACAGCGGCCAGCTCGGGACCGGGTCGACCGAGGATGCCCTGACTCCCCGGCCGGTGGTGGGACTCGACGCCGCCGACGCCCTGGCCGCGAGCATCCGGCACACCTGCGCCGTGACACCGACCGGCGCGGTGGCGTGCTGGGGCGACGGCGCATCCGGGCAGCTCGGGCCGCAGAGCGACGGCTCGGCCAGGCCGGTCATCGTCCCCGGTGTCAGTGGCATCCGCAAGGTGAGCGCCGGCCAGCACTCGAGTTGTGGCATCAGCGCCGATGCGCTCTGGTGCTGGGGCGCGAGCCGCTACGGCGAGATCGGCGCAGGCAGCCGCGAGAACCTCGCCCAGCCGCACCGCGTCGCGATCAGCTGACAGGGCGCTGACCTGCGCTTTAGGGTGTCCGCTGCCCGACCGGACACCCCCGGACGCCGATCGGCCGCGCGGACGCCGAGGGCTTTGGCATTCTCCGAAGTGAGCTCCCCCCACCCCACCCCCGCCGTGACTCCATGTCATCTCCGCCTGCCTCCGCGTTCGCCACCCCGCCCGCCCCGCCGGCGCGGGGCGTTTCGGCGTGGGCACGGTTGCGCGCGTGGGTGACGGCCGAACCGGAGTATGCCGCGCAGCCGGACTTCACCCGCCAGCTCACCCGGGCCGGCGCTCTCGGGTTGCTGCTGGCGCTGCTCGTCTCGCTGACCCAGCTGCCGCGCTCGGCGCAGTACTTCCCGGGCCGGGTCATGGGCATCAGCCTGGCCGTCTTCGCCGTCGCCACGCTCGTCGCCGTCACCCAGGCCGTCCGCAACCCGGAGCGCCTCGGCGGCCTGCGCCTGGCCGGCGTCACGTCATACCTCCTCCTCGGCGTATACGCGGTGTGGGGCGACCCGCTGGCGCCGACCACGGCATACGCACCGGTGACGACCCCCCTGATGATCGGGGCCGCCGCCTTCACGGTCGGGTTCGGGCCACGTCGCGGCGCCGCGGCCTCGGTCCTCCTCGGGCTCGCCGTGGCCCACCAGCGCGCCCTGGCGGTCGGGGTGAGTCAGGGCGCGCTGGAAGCGGTCATGTTCACGGGCACCCAGATGGCGGGTGCCGTGCTCATCCAGGCGCTGCTCGACGAGAGCCGGGCGGTGATCGCCGGCTACCGGTCCCTGACCGAGATGACGATGCGCGAGAAGCTGGCCAACGCCGACCTCGCTGCCGGGTCCTATCTGGACAGCCTCGTCCACAACCACGTGCTGGCCACCTTGCTGACCGCCAGCGCGGCCAGTTCCCCGGCCGAGCACGACCAGGCCGCCGCCCAGGCCCGCCGCGCCCTCGCGCTGATGAACCGTCCCTCCCCGTTGCGACGACCCCAGGAATGGCGTGACCTGGTGCAGGAGCAGGCCGACCGGCTGGGTCTGACCCTGCACATCGCCGTCGCCGGGACACCCCGGGACCCGGCCAGCGCCCAGGCAATCCTCGATGCGACGACCGCGGCGCTGACCAATGTGGCCCGCCACTCCGGCCAGCGCGAGGTGCACGTGCAGGCGAGCTTCACGCCCCGGCGCAGCACGGTGACCGTGCGCGACGAGGGCGCGGGCTTCATCCCGGACCGGATTTCCTCGCGACGGCACGGAGTCCGCCACGGAATCGTCGCGCGCATCGAGGACCTTGGCGGCACGGTCGCGATCGACAGCCGGCCGGGCGCCGGCACAGTCATCCGCATGTCGCTGTCCAAGACGCCGTCGGTTCTGCCCGTCGTGGAGTTCCCTCCGGTGGTCCGCAACGTCCTCTTCTTCACGATCTGCCTGTTCGTCCAGGCCGCCTTTCTCGCCATCGGGTGGCGCTTCCGAGAGGCCTATCCCTGGTGGCTCATGCCTCTGGTCGTCCTCACGTTCGGCGTCGGCCTCACCGTGCTGTGGACGATCCCGGCGACCTCCCGCGCCTGGATCCCCGTGGCCGCCGCGGCCGTGGTCGTGCCCACTCTCGCGCTCGCCGTCACCGACGATGTCACGACCGGTGACTGGCGTCTGTGGTTCGTCGGATTCTTCGACCCCGTCTTCGCCACTGTGGCCTTCCGCTTCAGCGCCCGCGCCGCCACGCTCCTGGCGCTGGCCCAGTTCCCGCTCTACGTCGGCGTCATCCGGCTGACTGCCGGCAGCTGGGCGCCCGCCCAGGCCATCGAAGCCACCGTGCAGCTGGTGCTGTGGGCCGTGGTGGGAGGCCACCTCGCGTGGGCCTTCTCCTCCAGCACCGAACGGACCCTCGCGCTGGCCGCCGCGACCCAGCGGCGTGACGACGCGGCCCGCCTGGCGCAGGCGAACACCGAAGCCCTCGACGTCCGGCTCGCGGATCTGCGTACCCGCGCCAAAGGCCTGCTCGAACACATCGCCGCCGACGCCGGCGACGACGCCGGCCTGGCGGACCGGGCGCGCGTGGCCGAGGCCGGACTGCGCGACCGGCTCCGCTTCCCCGCCCTCGTCGACGGCGAGACCCTCGACGCCCTCGGCGCGGCCCGGGCCCGGGGTGTGCAGGTCAGCCTGCACGTCGACGACCGGGCCCCGTCGATCGGCCCCGCCCTGCGGACGGCGATCGCGGCCGTGCTCGAGGCCGCGGAACCAGGCGATCAGGTGACGGTTACGGCATACCCGACATCGGGCGCGGCCCGCATCGTCGTCGCCAACCCGCACCGGGCGGTGCCGGTACCGAGGTGCCTCGAGGTCGCGCCGGTGCTGCGGCTCGTCGACCACGACGACGGACTGCTCGTCCTCGACGTCGTGGAGTGATCTCTGCGCGCCGTGCCGATCACTCGATGGGACGCAGGAATCCGTCGTGGACGGCGGCGCGCACCGCGTCCTGCGGGGTCTCGACCTGCCGGCCGAGGTCGCGGTACTTCTGCACCGCACGCTTGAAATAGGTGATCACCGTCGTCTCGGCGACCGGCGGCGACATGCGTTTGCCGATGACCTTGCGGGGGATGCCGCTGGCGAGCAGTTGCAGCACCTCGATCTCGCGAGGCGCGAGCTTGGGGGTGAGCGCCTCGTCGGAGATCAGCAGATGCGCGACGTCGCCGCTGACGGCGAAATCGCCGGCGGCGGCCGAGGTGATCACGTCGACCATCCGCTCCGGCGGGTCACCCTTGAGCATCACGCCCATCGCGCCGGCGCGGACGGCGTCGCGGATCGGGATGGGCCGGAACTCGCCCGTGCAGATCACGACGGTGACGCCCCGGCTGTGCAGTTGCGCGATGCCCTCCTCGGTGGTGGAGCCGTCGCGCAGGTCCAGGTCGTAGAGCACGACATCGGGCAGCGGATCCCACTCCCGCAGAGCGTCGAGGAGCCCCGCGTATGACGTGGCCACCCCGACCCACGTCACGCCGGGGGCGTGCTCTTCGAGAATGCGCCGGATGCCCTCCGCGACGACCGGGTGGTCGTCGACGACGGCAAGCCGGGCCACCAACTGCGCTGTCATGCGTCCATGATGCTCCCCGCGGGTAATGCCGCACCTGTCGCCCATTGGGAGGGCCGACCTACGATCGTCACATGTGTCGCAACATCCGGCCGCTGAACAACTTCGAGCCACCCGCCACGTCGGACGAGGTGCACGCAGCGGCGTTGCAGTTCGTGCGCAAGGTGGCCGGGACGACCAAGCCGTCCGCCGCCAACCAGGAGGTCTTCGACCGCGCAGTCGCCGAGATCGCGCACGTCACCGCGCACCTGCTCGACGATCTCGTCACCACGGCGCCGCCGAAGAACCGCGAGGAGGAGGCCGCGAAGGCGCGCGCTCGCGCGGCGGTGCGGTATGTCCGTCCCGCCTGACCCGCCGATCGTCGCCGCCGTCCGGTCCGGACTCGCGCCGCACGCGCGAGCCGCCAATGCCGTTGCGCAGCAACGGTATATGAAGTCCGCGATGCCCTATCGGGGCATCACGAGCCCGGACCTGAAGCAGATCCTGCGGGGCATCTTCGCCGCCGGGCCGCTGCCGGCGTCGCGGGCGGAGTGGGAGCGGGCGGTGCTGGCGCTGTATGACGGGGCGAGCTTCCGCGAGGAGCGGTATGCCGCGCTCGCCCTGGCCGCGCACCGCTCGGCTCGCGGGTGGCAGGACGCGTCCACGCTCCCGCTCTATCGGCACCTGATCTCCACCGGCGCGTGGTGGGACCTCGTCGACACCTGCACCTCCTCGTGCGTGTCGCCGATCCTGTTGGCGCACAGGGATCTTGCGACTCCTGTCATGCGGGAGTGGTCGGTGGCGGACGACATGTGGCTGCGGCGAGCGAGCATCATCAGCCAGCTGCCCCACAAGGCGGGCACCGACCGGTCCTTGCTGACCGAGGTGATCGAGGCGAACGTGGAGGGCACGGCATACGGCTCGCAGTTCTTCATCCGCAAGGCGATCGGTTGGGCGCTGCGGCAGTATGCGCGCATCGATCCGCAGTGGGTGCGCGGCTTCGTCGACACCCATGCCGAGCAGTTGTCGGGACTCAGTGTGCGCGAGGCGACGAAGCACCTGTGAGCCGGCCAGCCACCCTTAGGGGTGGTTTCCTCTCCGCGGCCGTCCTGGGCCGGTGCTTAGATCTGGTGCGCGCACCGTCGCGCTATAGCGTGAAAACTGCCGCCCGTGACCCGGTCGCCCGTGCGGCACACCTCCATCTCGGGCCGGTCATCAGGAGAGGTCATGCCACAGACGCCCAAGAAGTCAACCGCCAAGGGGACGGCAAAGCGAGAGGTCCCCGCGCCACGGGATCGCGCCGGCAACGGTGGCGAAACGCACCAGCTGCCGGTCGGCGACGAGGTCATGACGACCGCGCAGGGTGCACCGCTCTCCGACGGTCAGAACTCCCTGCGCGCCGGCGATCGCGGACCGACGCTGCTGGAGGATTTTGCGCTGCGCGACAAGATCTTTCACTTCGACCACGAGCGCATCCCCGAGCGGGTCGTGCACGCGCGTGGGGTGGGGGCGCACGGCTATCTCGAGACCCTGGAAGCCATTCCGGAACTGACGCGCGCTGCCCTCTTCCAGGAGAAGGGCACCCGCACCGAGGCGTTCGTGCGGTTCTCGACCGTCGCCGGCAACCTCGGCTCCGCCGACCTGGCGCGCGATGTGCGCGGTTTCGCGGTCAAGCTCTACACCAGCGAAGGCAACTGGGACCTGGTGGGCAACAACATCCCGGTCTTCTTCATCCAGGACGCGACGAAGTTCCCCGACCTGGTGCACTCGGTCAAGGAGGAGCAGGACCGCGGCTGGCCGCAGGCCGCGAGCGCCCACGACACCTTCTGGGACTTCATCTCCCTGATGCCCGAGGCGACCCACATGGTCATGTGGACCATGTCGGACCGGGCGATCCCGCGGTCGCTGCGGTTCATGGAGGGATTCGGCGTCCACTCCTTCCGGCTGGTCAACGCCGCCGGCGAGTCGAGGTTCGTGAAGTTCCACTGGAAGCCGCGGCAGGGGATGCAGTCGGTGCTCTGGGACGAGGCGGTCAAGATCAACGGCGCCGACCCCGACTTCCACCGGCGGGATCTGCACGCGGCCATCACCAAGGGCGATCTCCCGCAATGGGATCTGGGCATCCAGGTCTTTGACGACGCCTTCGCCGACCAGTTCGACTTCGACATCCTCGACCCCACCAAGCTGATCCCCGAGGAGATTCTGCCGGTGCGCGTCATCGCCCGGCTCACCCTGGACCGGGTCGTCGACAACATCTTCGCCGAGACCGAACAGGTCGCCTTCTGCACCCAGAACATCGTGCCGGGGATCGACTTCAGCAACGACCCGCTGTTGCAGGGCCGCAACTTCTCCTACCTCGACACGCAGCTCTCCCGGCTCGGGAGCACCAACTTCACCCACATCCCGGTCAATGCACCCCGCTGCCCGGTCGCGCACTTCCAGCGCGACGGACACATGCAGACGATGCCGCAGGCCGGCCGGGCGAACTACGAGCCGAACTCGTTCACCGGGGCCGACCGCGGGCCGCGGGCAGATCCGGACTCGGGTTTCGTCTCCGCGCCGGTGCCGGAGAGTGGGGACAAGCGGCGGATCCGCGCCGAGTCGTTCGCCGACCACTACAGCCAGGCGAATCAGTTCTGGCGCAGTCAGACTCCCGTCGAGCAGGAGCACATCGTCGGCGGTTTCGCCTTCGAGCTCGGCAAGTGTGAGATCGAGGGCATCCGCACCCGAATGCTCGCCAACCTCGTCAACGTCGACCCGGACCTGGCGACGCGGGTCGCGACGAAACTGGGCATGGATCTCCCGGAGGCGTCCGAGAGCGCGGTGCCCCCGCGGCACGACCTGCCCGAGTCGCCCGCCCTGTCGATCCTCAAGAGCACGCCGCAGATCTTCGCCGGACGCAAGATCGGAGTCGTCGTCACCGACGGCACGCCGACCGAGTCGTTGGCGGGGCTGCGCAAGGCCGCGGAAGCGGCCGGGGCGACCGTCGAACTCATCGGCCCGACGGCCGGCGGCGTCCAGTTGGGACGACGCAAGGTCCCGGTCGACCACGCCATCGCCGGCGCACCGTCGGTGCTGTTCGACGCCGTGGCGCTGCTGCCGAGCGCCGACGGAGCCGCGGAGTTGGCAAAACGCAAGTGCGCCAAGGATTTTGTGGCCGACGCGTTCGGCCACCAGAAGTTCGTGGCCCACTCGTCCGACGCTCAGCCGTTGTTGACTGCTGCCGGCGTCGAGGCTGACGGCGGCGTGTTCGACCTCGGTGACCGGTCCGCGGACGAGTTCGTCGACGCCTGCACCGCTTTGCGGTTCTGGGAGCGCGACGTCCAGCCCTGATCACGCCTCGCGGGCGTGGCTGAGCTCCACGTGGTCGATGATGGGCCGGTGACTGTCAGCACCGGCCCATCGGGTCGCCCGACGCCCGAGGAGCTCGTGGTCCTGGTAGACGAATCCGGTCACGCCACGGGCACCGCCGCGAAGACCGAGATCCACGACGAGGCGACGCCTCTGCATCTGGCCTTCTCCTGCTACGTTTTCGACGCCGCGGGCCGGCTGCTGGTGACGACACGGGCGCGCAGCAAGCGCACCTTCCCGGGAGTCGTGACGAACACCGTATGCGGTCACCCCGGGCCTGGGGAGTCGCTCGACACGGCCGTGCGGCGGCGCGCTGACGCCGAGCTGGGTATGACGCTTGGCGCGGTCCGCCTGGTCCTGCCGCGCTTTCGCTATCGCGCCGAGATGGCCGGGGTCGTGGAGAACGAGTTGTGCCCCGTCCTCATCGCCACGGCGGAGGAGTCGGCGGGTACGACCGCGGAGGTGACGCCGGACCACCGGGAGGTCGAGGCGGTCGAGTGGGTGCCGTGGCGCGACTTCGTCGCCGAGGTCAGTCAGGGGCATCGGCAGGTGTCGCCGTGGTGCGCGCTGCAGGTGGCGCAACTCGATCGAATGGGACCGGATCCGGCGGCGTGGCCCGCCGGCGACCCGTCGCTCCTGCCGCCCGCCGCCCGCCTGGCCTAGCGCGTGTATCGAAAAGGACGTACAACGAAGAGCCACCGACGGGGTGGGGTCCCCGCGAAGCACCGGAGCGACGACGGAGTTGGGTCCCACGCTCTGCGTGGGCGGACACGTCGTGGGGTGGCCGAGCGGCCTCAGAGATAGCTCAGCATGAGCGCGGCAACGACGAGGGCGAGACTGCCCAGCGCCAGGAACGGGACCTTGCCGGATCCGAAGAGGGCCGCGACGCCGCCACCGGCGGCGGCCGCAGCGGTCGCCAAGGCGGTCCCTGTGGGCAGGTCTGCGCTGAGCAGCACCGTCGTGATTGCGGCGATCAGGGCCGCCGTGGCGAGCAGGCGCACGCCCCGCTCACCCAGTCGGGGTCCCAGGCCCCGGAGCCCGGTGAGCCGGTCGTCCGCGATGTCCGGCAGCACGTTCACGGCGTGCGCGGCGACGCCGAGCAGGCCGGCCGTCACGCTCACCCACGCCGGCGCGAGCCAGCCCGCAGTGAGGGCCACCACCTGCGGCAGCGTCCCGAACGCCAGGAGGAACGGCAGCCACGACCACATCGTCGCCTTCAACCACGCGTTGTAGGCCCAGCCGGACGCCACGCCGAACACGAGGTGGGTCAGTCCGGCTCGAGCCCCGAGCGCCAGCGAAAGGGCGATCGTGGCGGCCAGGGCCAGCGCGGCAGCCGCCCGCACGAACCGCCGGTGGCCATGGTCGCTCGCCAACGGTTTGTCGCCGCGACCCGCCGCCGCATCGCGATCGGCGTCGAAGACGTCGTTGGACCAGCCGATCGACAACTGCCCGGTGAGCACCGCGAGAATCACGAGAATCGTCGCCCCGGTCCCCAGCCCCATCGCCTGTGACAAAAGTCCGGTCAGCGCCGAAACGATCAGCGTGGGAACCGGATGGCATGATCCGAGGAGCACCCAAGCGAGGGAGAACACGTGCATACCGTATGGCCGCGAGGCAGCCGCATCCTTGCGGCGCACGGGGTGGTCCCGGAGCACAAATACCACCAAGGTGACCTGACGGCGGGCTTCGCGCAGATCGCCGGGCTGACCGGAGCGCGGGCGCAACTGTTGCGGCGCCTGCACGCCAACAGCGGTGTCCAGACCCGGCACCTGGCCATGCCGCTGGCGGAGCTGACCGCGTTGCGGACCTTCGGCGAGGCCAACGACGCCTTCATCGAGCACGGGGTCGCGCTCGGCGCCCGGGCGTTGTCCGAGGCCGCCGAGACAGCCGGCATACCGCTCGACCGGATCGACCTCATCGTGAGCGCGACGGTCACCGGCCTCGCCGTGCCCTCCCTCGACGCCCGCATCGCCAGTCTGCTGGGGCTGCGTCCGGACGTGCGTCGTATGCCGCTCGTCGGGCTCGGATGCGTCGCCGGCGCCGCGGGGATCGCGCGGGTGCACGACTATCTGCTGGGCCATCCGGGCCACGTCGCGGCGTTCGTATCCGTGGAGTTGTGCAGCCTGACCGTGCAGCGCGACGACGCCTCGACGGCCAACCTGGTGGCGTCCGGACTCTTCGGGGACGGCGCCGCGTGCGTCCTCATGGCCGGGGCGGAGGCACCCGGTGCCGGGAGCGGCGCGGCGGAGACGGCCGGCGCGGCCGGGACGGCGAAGACGACCGGCCGGCCGCGGCCGTCATTGGCCGTCCTCGGCACCCGCAGCCGCCTCTATCCCGACAGCGCCCGCCTGATGGGCTGGGACGTGCGGGAGACGGGTCTGCGCATCGTGCTGGGCGCCGATGTGCCCGATCTGGTGGAGGCCAACGTCCGGGCCGACGTCGACGAGTTCCTCGCCGGCCACGAGATGGTGCGCGGCGACGTCGCGTTCTGGGTGGCCCACCCGGGCGGCCCGAAGGTGCTGGAGGCTCTCCACAGCTCGCTCGACGTCGACCGCGAGGCGCTGCGCCTGACGTGGAACTCACTGGAGCGCGTGGGGAATCTGTCGTCGGCGTCGGTCCTGCACGTGCTCGCCGACACCCTGCGGGAGCGGCCGCCTGCGGCGGGCAGCCGCGGCGTGCTGCTGGCGATGGGTCCGGGCTTCTGCCTCGAGTGCGTGCTCCTGGAGGCCAGGTGACCCCGGTCCTCTTCACGGTGATCGTGGCCCTGGTCGGTCTTGAGCGCCTGGCCGAACTCGTGGTGTCCAACCGCAACCTGGCCTGGGCCCGCGAGCGCGGCGGCCAGGAATACGGCGCCGGTCACTACCCGGCCATGGTGCTGCTGCATACCGGCTTCTTGGCGGCAATGCTCGCCGAGGTCTGGATCATGCGGCCCCCCGCGCCGGCGTGGTGGGGGGTCGCGTTGGCGGGCGCGGTGTCGGCACAGGCACTGCGGTGGTGGTGCATCCGCACCTTGGGGCATCGTTGGAACACCCGCGTCGTCGTGGTGCCGGGACTGCCCCTCGTCGACTCCGGCCCGTACCGTTGGTTCGCCCACCCCAATTACGTGGCCGTCGTGCTCGAGGGAGTGGCGCTGCCGCTCATCCATGGCGCGTGGTGGACGGCCGTCGGATTCACGCTCCTCAACGCGGTCCTGTTGCGCACGCGCCTGCGGGTCGAGAACGCTGCCCTGCAGCAGGCGCCGTCGTCGCCCGGCGCCCGGCCGGCCGCCCGCGGTCAATGACGCCACGGCGGTGAAGGACGTCATCGTCATCGGCGGCGGGCCGGTGGGACTGGTCGCGGCGATCCACGCGGCCCGTCGCGGCTTGTCCGTCACCGTGCTCGAGCCGCGGGGCGCCCCGATCGACAAGGCGTGCGGCGAGGGCATCATGCCGCACGGCGTTCGGGAACTCGACGCCATCGGCGTGCGACCACCCGGTATGCCGATCCACGGCATCGTCTATGCCGACGAGCGCCGCTCGGTGCGGGCACCGATGCGTTCGGGTCCGGGGCTCGGGGTGCGGCGCACGGCGTTGCACCTGGCCCTCACCGAGGCGGCTCGGGGGGCCGGTGTCGAGACCCTGGCCGCCGCCTCGTCGGGGGTGGCGATTCACGAAGGCCGGGTTGAGGTGAGCCTGGGGCGAACCGGGGAGCTGCTGCGGTCCCGCTATGTGGTCGCGGCGGACGGACTGCACTCACCGACCCGTCGTGGCCTGGGGGTGGACCGGCCGGTTGGATTGCGGCACAAGCGTTTCGGACTGGTCACGCACGCGAGGACGTCCGAAGTGCCCACCGACGTCGAGGTCCATTGGGCGCGCGACTGCGAGCTCTATGTCACCCCCGTGTCCGAGGATGTGGTGGGTCTGGCCGTGCTGTCCGAGGCCCGAGCCCCGCTGAGTGCCAAACTGCCGGAATTTCCGAGTGTGCTGGCACGGGTGGATCGAGGCAGCGTGCAGGACCGGGTGCTGGGCGCCGGGCCTTTCCGGCAGCGGTCCGCCCGGCGGGTCGTCGGCGGCCGCGTGCTACTCGTCGGGGACGCCGCCGGTTATGTCGACGCCTTGACCGGGGAAGGATTGTCGCTCGGGTTCGCCCAGGCGCGCTTGGCGATCGACTCGCTCGTTTCCGGACGGGTGCAGGGCTACGAGACGGCGTGGCGCCGCACCGTCCGCGAGCCCACCGCACTGACCGGCGGGGTGCTCCTGGCCTCTCGCTGGGGTCCGGTGCGGTCCGGCATCGTGCCTGCAGCCGTCGCCCTGCCCACCGTGTTCGAGGCCATCGTCAACCGGCTGGCCGGGGCGCCGGCGCATCCGAGCGCTCGATGAGGTAATCGATCGGGGTGCAATGTCCGTTGTTCGAGCCCTCGGCCGAGCAGGCGGTGATCCCCACGTGGATCGGTCGCAATGCCCTGATGGTGAACAGGTCGCCCGCGACCGTGGGCGGCGGGTCGATGTGCAACTCGCCCTCGGGGTCGGTCCACACGTTCATGAAGACGTTGAGCGTGGTGCCGATGTGGCGCGCGTCGACGCCGACAGGCGCCAGCGCGGCAACCAGATTCGCGTGACACGAGGGGTGGGCTGCGCCGCCCAGGTGCGGGTAGAGGATGTCGAAGGTGTCCTGACTGCACGGCGTCAGCGTCATGTCGTGGACTCCGACCGTGTCGCGCGTGACAGCCGCCAATCGCCGGCTCGTGGAGCTGTAGAGGATGGTGCCGGTGCTGGGATAGATCGTGTTGCCGTAGTCGGTCGTGCGACCGGCCGAGAAGTGATCCTCGACGTCCTCGACGTCCACCAGGTAGAGGTCGGAGACCTGCTCGCCGAAGGGGTCGATGAGCGTGAGCTGGTCACCCGTCTCGAGACGGACGTAGGCACCCCGCTGGGCAGGGATCCGTTCGCGGTCCTCTCCGCCGGTCTCCGGCGTCCGGGGCGTCAGCTTCCCGACGTAGCGGCTGAAGGCTGGATTCATGGTTCTCTCTGTTGTCCCGATCCCGGCGACGATCGTCGTCCGGATGGCGGAGCGGTCTAGAGGTCGACCACCGGTGCATCTGAGTCCTTGGCGGGGTCTTCCTTGCCCAGCGCGCCCTTGGCCACCTGCACGAGCATTCCCAGCTTGCCCGGGGACTCCCAAAGCTGAGCGGTGTCGCCGCTGACCTCGAGCAACGCGCTATTGGGATCGTCCGGACCGCCCTGCATGAACGCCGAGGCCGAGGGGTCCCACAACTCCTCCAGCTTTGCGCGATCCTGGTTGAGGCTCGCAGTCCCGGAGAGCGAGACCCAGCCCTTGTCGCTGGCATACGACACATTGACGTGCGGCTGCCGGGAGATGGCCGCGACCTTGTCGCTGTCGGCCTCGGTGATGAACCACACCGTCGCCGGGTCGTCGAAGTCCTGTGTGCCCATGGGCGTGCTCACCAAGCGTCCCTGCTCGTCCTCATAGGTCAAAATGGCGATCCGCGTGGCCTTCATGACTTCGGCGATGGTTTCTCGATCCGACATGACAGTCCTTTCATCGGGCGACCCTCGCACGGCCGCGCGTCAGGTTGTGTGCACGCTACCGCGCGCGCTCGGCAACGAGACTCGTTGTGGGCCAACGAATCCACGATCGGTCGCCGTTCGCTGTCGAATCGGCGGACGTGGTCGGAATCCCTTCCCTAGGGATGTACCGCGAAGCGACTCGAGGTGCTTTGGTGGGCAGGACACCCGTGTCCACCGCAGCGACGTCACGATGGGGACGGGACGGCCATACCGTGTCGGCACCTCATGTCGTGCCGACCCGCAGACCACCCGACCACCAGACCTGCCGCGGGCGTGGGCACCCCCGACACAGTCATCTCGATCTGGGCACACTGGCGCCGTGGAGTCCGATGTGTCGCCGAGCCGGCAGGTGCTGCAGCTGGCGATCCCGGCGTTCCTCGCACTGATCGCGGAGCCGCTCTTCCTGCTCGCGGACACGGCGATCGTGGGTCACCTCGGGACGGCGCCGCTGGCGGGACTGGGGCTGGCAAGTTCGGCGCTCCTGACCGCGGTCGGTGTCTTCGTCTTCCTCGCCTACGGCACAACCGCGGTCGTCGCCCGGCAGTTGGGTGCCGGCAACGTGCGGGCGGCGATCGCCGCCGGCGTCGACGGCACCTGGCTCGCCGTGGGGTTGGGACTGGTCGTCGCGGCGCCTCTCGCGCTTGCGGCGCGGCCGGTATGCCGGTGGCTCGGCGGCGAGGGGGCGGCGCTCACCAACGCCGTCGGCTACTTGCGGATCGCCGCCTTCGGCATCCCGCCGATGCTCGTCGTCATGGCCGTCACCGGGGTGCTGCGCGGACTGCTGGACACGCGCACGCCGCTGGTGGTCAATGTTGTCGGGGCCGTGGTCAATGTGGTCCTCAACGTGCTCTTCGTCTACGGATTCCGTTGGGGCATAGCGGGTTCGGCGATCGGCACACTCCTCGTCCAGGCCGGTATGGCGAGTGCCCTCGTCCTCGTGCTGCTGCGGCATGCCCGCGCGGACGACGCTCCCCTACGCCCCCACCCGGGGAGGGTGCTCGCGGCCGCGATCGACGGCATACCGCTGCTCGTGCGCACCCTGGCGCTACGCGCCATCCTCCTGCTGACCACCTGGGTGGCCGCGGGCCTCGGCGTGGTGCCGCTTGCCGCCCATCAGGTGACGGCGACCATATGGTCCTTCCTCGTCTTCGCGCTCGACGCCATCGCCATCGCGGCGCAGGCGCTCACCGGCAGGGCCCTCGGTGCGGGCGATGCGCGCTCGGCGCGGGAGCTGACCTCGCTGATGATCCGATGGGGTATCTGGAGCGGGCTGGCTGTCGGTGTGGTGGTGCTGGCATTGCACCGGGTGCTGCCCGCGCTCTTCACAGACGACCCAGGGGTGCGCGCGGCCGTCGCGGCCGGGCTGGTCGTTGTCGCTGTGGGACAGGTGCTTTCGGGCTTTGTCTTCGTCATCGACGGGGTCCTCATCGGGGCCGGGGACGCCCGCTGGCTGTCGATGTCGATGTGCCTGGTGCTGGCGGCATACCTTCCGATGGTGCTGGCCGTCCGCGCCTTCGCCCCCACCGATCCACCCCTCGCGATCACGTGGCTGTGGGTCGCGTTCACCGGCTTCATGCTGGTGCGCGCGGTGTTCCTCGGCTGGCGCGTGCGCTCCGATCGCTGGATGGTGCTCGGGGCCGGCCGCTGATCCCACACGCCGGCCGGCCAACGGAGGTGAGAACGGCGATCGTCCAGGTCTGCACGGACAGGGGGCGCTCGCGGACAACCGCGGCGGACGGGTGCTGAGCCACCGGTTCGCGCACGCGTGTGGCTCAGCCGGCCGCGCGGAAGGACGTGGGCGAGACACCGCCCTGCGCCGCAGGCAACCTGCCCTGGGGCGACCCCTCAGTCCTTGCGCGCCGCGCGGATCTGGCGGATGCGCTCTGGCGGGACAGCGCCATGTTGGCCCAACTGTCCGGCGCAGGAGGTCGGTGAGCGCATCTCCGCCCGCACCAGGCCCAGTCCAGGGGGTCGAAGCCGTGGGCCGGCCCAGGTTTTCGGATCGCTGACATCGTCGTGGACGACGAGCAGTATGCCGCCCGGCGCCCGGCAATTCCCCCGCGCCGGACCCTGGGCGGCAGCACGTCAGGCCACGCCGGTAGCCGCTTCGCGACGGGGATCCCCGGCGGCGAAGAGGACACCGGTCGCGCTGCGCGCCGCCCCGCCCACACCGCCGAAGAACATCGCGTGCGGCTCATGCTCGTTCGCCGGCAGTCCACACGCGGCGATGGCCGCCCGGATGTCGTCGTCCCTCTCGAACTCCACCCGCGTCGGCTCGCCGCGGACCACCCGCACGTGGGCCCGCGGGGCAGCGATGGCCTCGCCGAGCGGCATACCGATCAAGCAGTGGCGGGCCAGGACCTGCATGAGAGCCGTCGTGATCCGGTCGGCACCCGGACTGCCGATTGCGAGGACGTCGCCGCTGTCGTGGTGGGCGACCGACGGCGCCATATTGGACGCAAGCCGGGTGCCGGGGGCGAGGACATGCAGCCCGAGCCGGTTGAGTTCGGGCTCGCCGAGACAGTTGTTGAGGAGCAGTCCCGTGCCAGGAACCGTTGCGCCAGAGGAGTATCCGCTCGACGCCGTGATGGCGCAGCCGAGCCCGTCGCTGTCGACGGCGGACACGTGCGCCGTCGATTGCGACGTCGTCAGGCCGGCCACCCCCGCGCGCCTGACCTCCTCGAGCATGTTGTAGCCGTCCTCCTCGAGGTCGGCGGAGAAGTCGTGGACCTCGCTGCGATAGGTCAGGACGTGCCTTTGCACCTCGATCGTGTCCACCCACGAGAGGCTGCCGCGGCGCGCCATTTCGCTCAGCATGACGGCGAGCATGGGGCCGCCGACGCTCGGGGGCGGGTTGGTCGCGATGTCCCAGGCGCCCAGGCGCTGACGCAGCGGTTCGCGCACCACCGGCCGGTATGCCGCGAGGTCGGCTGCCGTGATCAGCCCACCCTCTGCGGTGCACGCCGCCGCGATCCTGCGGCCGATCTCGCCGGTATAGACGTCCGCGGCTCCATGCTCGGCGATCCGGGCCCAGCTGTCGGCCATGTCGGTGTCGATGAGCAGGTCGCCGGGCTCGAGCGCACTCCCGTCCTCCCGGGTGAGCGCCTGGTGCGTATCGGCGTCCCAGCCGAAGAGATTGTCGACCGTCAGAGCGAGATAGCTGGCTGCCGCCGAGCCGAGTCGAAAACCTTCTCGCGCAGCCTTTTCCGCGGGTGCGATGGCCTGAGCCCAGGCGCCGGACCCGTGCCGGTCATGGGCGAGTTGCAGGGCCGACAAGGCGCCAGGGATCGCGACCGAACCATATCCACCGAAGACGGTGATGCCGCCCCCGTAGTTCAGGTGGAACTCACGCAGCCCCTGGCCGAACCGGGCTGGGTCGAGGCCCCGGCCGGGCATCTCCACGTTGCCGTCGATGGTCTCCGGCTCGCCGCCGGCGGGCCAGATCGTCACGAACGCCCCGCCCATCGGGCTGACGACGCCCGGCTCGGTGGTCATGGCAACGCACATAGCGGCGATGGCCGCGTCCACCGCATTACCGCCGGCCCGCACCGCGGTCAGGCCCGCATCGACAGCAGCGGGTCCGGTGGCGGCAACGGCGACATGGTCGGTCATGGGGCGATTCTGCCCGACCGGCGCGGATCGAAGCTGTCGCCCGTCACGAGCTGGGCCTCCCGCATCCCGGGCCGTGACCGCGGCATACCCTGAGATGCATGCTGCTCGGGGAGGAAGTGCTCTTGCTCGTCACCGACGACACGACGGGTCGGGCGCCGGCGCTGTCGCAGCATCTCGATGTCGTCATCGGCGGGTCGCTATTCGCCGAACTCACTCTGCGCGAACGGATCACACTCACGCCGCACGAGCTCGGGTGGCGCGAACGTGACCGAGTCCAGGTGCTGTAGGAGCGGACGACCGAGGACCGCATCCTCGACGAGGCGCTCATCGACATCAGCGCACGAGCGGGCAAGAAGCCAAGGGACATATTGACCCACTGGGGCATGGTCGGACGCACCAGGCGGTGGCGCAAGGAGCTGTATGCCCGGCTGGTCGCCGTGGAATTCTCGGCGAAGGCCACGACAAGGCGCTCGGCATCTTCAGACGCACGACGCATGTCGAAGTCAATCCCGGCCCCGAGCGCGACGTCCGGGCTCGGCTCAACGCGGCCCTCTTGACCGACGAGGTGCCCGATCCGCGCACCGCCACCTTGATCGCCTTGCTGGTGGCGGGCGACCTGCTCTCCAAGGTGCTCTCACCCGAGACCGACACGAAGGCCGCCAAACGGCGCGCGCACGAGATCGCCGAATCTGATTGGGCCGCAAAGGAAGTCATGCGCACGATCCAGCAGATGCGGGGCGCCGCGGCAGCAGGCGGCGCGGGCGGCGGCTGCCGAGCCCCCCCGTCGAGATGTCGATTCGACCCCGGCGAGATGTCAATAGGACCCGGTCTACATGTCAATGGGTACGACGCGGACGGTCAAGGGGCCGGCGCGAAGGGGAACTCGGCCAGCACGTCATACAGCGGACGGCCCTGCCGCCCCTGGCCCAGGCGCGACTGGACCAGGCAGGCGGACTCGGCGACCCAGCCGGGCGACTCATACCCCTGCAGGATGCGGATCCAACGCGTCGCCTCCGTCGGACGGCGCAGGCGGGCGACGGTGACATGGGGGTGGAACCGGCCGCCGTCGACGACCACACCCGCGTGACCGGCGGCGTTGCGCGCGGCCCGCGCCACCTTGCCGAGCCACGGCTCGGGCTCGGCGGCGGCGAACAGGACGCGGGCGGCATACGGATTGGGGAAGGCGCTGCCGCCGCTCAGCCGCATCGCTGCCGCCGGGATGGCCGCGCAGCGCTCCGTCAGCGCCTCGGTCAACCGGTCCATCCCGGCCTCCCCGACCTCGGGGAGGAAGGCGAGCGTCAGGTGCAGGTGCTCCGGATCGGTCCACCGCAACTCGGCACCGGAGTCTCGGCGCGGCTGCAGGAAGTCGGTCAGGTTCTCGACCACCTCAACAGGCGGGATGATGGCCACGAAGAGACGCGTGTCCCCAGTGCACCATCCCGCCACGAGGCGTGGTGGCCAGGGCCGGCACTTTTCCGCCCAGTGCCGGTTCCTATCGGTTCGCAGCGGAAATGTTGCGATGCGAACCGCAATGAAGTGGCACTGGGCGGAAAAGTTCAGCTGCGGACGCGACTACCGCACGACCCCGTTCGCGTTCACGATGCCGAAACCGTTGAAGCCGTTGCGGTCGGTGGTACCGCGGCAGATGGCGGTGTAGGTCTCGTCGCGGTCCTCGTTGAAGTACTCCTGGACGCCGCCGGCCGGGCAGGCGTGGTCGGTGGCGGTCTGCGCCATCAGCCAGCGGACCGCGCCGGGCTTCATCGTCAGCCCGTCCGCCGACTTGTGGCCGTGCGCGCTGACGGCCAGGGCGGCGACACCGGTGGCGTGCGGGGCCGCCATCGACGAGCCCTGGAGGTACTGGTAGAAACCACACCGGTCAGCGCCCGGGGCCGGATTGGCCGTGCAGGCCTTCTTGACGCCGAGTTCCTTGCCGAGCGGGGTGATATTCCCCTTCGGGTCCACCGCGCCCTCGGCCTGCAGCACCCGCCTCGGGGCCGAGGAGAGGATCATGTTCTCGTTGGTGCGGTAGGTCGCGGTGCCGAAGCCGTCGCGGTACCAGCCGCCCGGAGCCGAGAACTCGATCTCGGTCGAGTAGACCTCGGTCGTGTAGTTGGAGAAGTCGGACTTCGTGCCCGATGGGCCGAGCGAGGAGATGCCCAGCACGTTCGGGCCCTCGGTCGGCAAGGTGACGCAGCGGCTGTTGAAGATGGTGCGCCGGTGCGGCTCGGCGCCGTAGTCGGGGCTCGAGACGTCCTGGCGTGGTTTGGCCAGGTCGTCGTGCTGGTTGCCCAGGGCCGCCACCAGCGTGACGTTCTTGCTGGTCGCGTACTTCAGCGCCCGGTTCATCGTCGCGATGACCGTCTCCTGCTCCCGCGCCTGCGCAGGCGTGTCCTCCGGAGCACCGCCGGTGCAGTTGTAGAGCCACGGGTCGACGTAGAACGACATATTGACGACGTCGAGTCCGGTGTTCGCGGCATACGTCAACGCGTTGGATACCGGGCCGAGGAAGAAGTAGCCGCTGTCCTGCCCGCCGCGGATGTTGACGATCGTCGCCTTGGGCGCGACGCCGCTCAGGCCCATGCCGTTCATCGCCGCGGCGATGGTGCCGGCGACATGCGTGCCGTGGCCGTTGTCATCGACGTTGTTGGGGTCCTTGCACGAGGTGTACTCGCACTCTCCGTCGACATCGGTCATGTCTGTGGTGAAGTTGCGAGAGAGGCGCCGGTCGAAATTGGCGGCCAGGTCGGGGTGGCGGCCGTCGACGCCGGTGTCGAGGATCCCGACACGAACCCGCTTGTCGCCCAGCGTCTTCTGGTGCGCAGCGCCTGCCTTGATCATGTCCATGCCCCATAGCCAGCGGTCCAGCGGATCGCCGCTGTACTTCGCGCCTGCACGGTCGGAATCGCTGGTGCCCCGTTCGGCGGCGGGGGTGACGCGGTTCTCCTTCTCGACGTCCGACGGCCGGGGTGCGACACCGGGGGAGCGGCCGATGGCCCGGTCGCGGGCTACGCCCTGGACCCCGTCCATCCGGCTCGTGTCGTCGACGAACGTGCTGCTGGTCGTGTCGAGGCTGATCAGCCCGATATCGGTGTTGACACTGGTGATCCGCGCGCCGCCGGCTGCGAGGCGGTCGGCGATGGCCTGGGCGTCGGCGCCCTCGCGCGCGAGCACGACATACGATCCGGCGGCAGCGAGCTCGGCGGTCGGGGCGGCGGAGGCGGTTCCGGCGGTGGCGGCGACGGCGAGGCCGGAGGCCGCGATGGCGGCCGCGGCACCGGCGGCGTAGAAACGGGTGCGTTGCATGTGAAGACTCCCTCGTGGGTTGTGCCGTGGATCACACATCCGCGGCCAAGCCCACCGTAGGGGGAACCGCCGCCCACCTGTGATCTAACGAGATGGATGAATCCGCACCGAACCCGGCCTGGCCTGCCCGGCAAAGCAGCACGCCCCCGCATCCGGGTGGATGCGGGGGCGCTGCGCAGTCGTATGCGGTCAGCCGGCGACGACGTCCAGCGTCAGGTTCGCCTGGACCTCCGGGTGCAGACGCACCAGGGCGGTGTGGCTGCCGACGGCCTTGATCGGGGTCGGCACCTCGATCGTGCGGCGGTCGAGGTCCGGACCGCCCGCGGCCTTGACGGCGGCCGCGATGTCGGCGGTGGAGACGGCGCCGAACAGGCGGCCCTCCTTGCCGGCGTGCGCGGCCACCTGGACCGTGCTGGCCTCGAGGTTGCCCTTGATCGACTGGGCCTCTTCGAGGGACTTGACGGCACGGGCCTCACGGCCGCGGGCGATGGCATCGATCTGCTTCTGCGCGCCGGCGCTCCACGCGGTGGCCAGGCCCCGCTTGTAGAGGAAGTTGCGGGCGTAACCGGGCTTGACGTCGACGACGTCACCCGCGGTGCCGAGGCCGGTGACCTCGTGGGTCAGGATGACCTTCATCAGGTGTTCTCCTTCGGTCTCAGGGGTCAGCGGGAGGAGCTGCTGTAGGGCAGCAGCGCCATCTCGCGGGCGTTCTTGACGGCCTGGGCGATCAGGCGCTGCTCCTGCACCGACACCCCGGTCACGCGGCGCGAACGGATCTTGCCGCGGTCGGAGATGAACTTGCGCAGCAGCGCGGCGTCCTTGTAGTCAATGTTCTCGATCTTCGCGGACTTGAGGGGGTTGGCCTTCTTCTTGGGCCGACGCACAACGGGCTTAGCCATCGTGGTGCTCTCCTTTTCGGATGAGCCCGAGCTTCGAACTCGGGATGGATCAAACTGGATTAGTGGTGGGAGCGCAGATCAGGTGAGTCCTCATTTGGTGAGGGCGCAGGCCGGGCTCCCTATCGATAAGCCGACTCGCAGATCGCCCGAGGCGAACCGGAATCGAACCCATAGGACTCAGAACGGGGGCTCGTCGTAGGACGGGGCGCCGCCGCCCCAGCCGCCGGAGTTGCCCTGGCCGCCTTGACCGTTCTGGCCGGACTGCGGGGCCTGCTGCCCCCAGCCGCCGCCCTGGTTGCCGGACTGCGGAGCCTGTTGGCCCCACCCGCCCTGGCCACCCTGGCCGCCGCCGGGCTGGCCGCCGCCGGACTGGCCGCCGCCGGACTGCTGGCCCCAGCCGCCCTCGTCGCCGCCACCACCGAAGTTGCCGCCGCCGCGCTGGGTCTTGGTGACCTGCGTGGTGGCATAGCGCAGGGATGGGCCGACCTCGTCGACGTCCATCTCGATGACGGTGCGCTTCTGGCCGGTCTCCTTGTCATCCCACGAGCGCGACTTCAGCCGCCCCGAGACGATGACGCGGGTGCCCCGGTGGAGGGACTCGGCGACATTCTCGGCGACCTCACGCCATACGGAGCACCGCATGAACAGCGTCTCGCCGTCCTTCCACTCGTTGCTGTTGCGATCGAACGTGCGCGGCGTGGAGGCCACGGTGAAGTTCGCAACGGCAGCGCCGGAGGGGGTGAAACGCAACTCGGGGTCACCGGTCAGGTTGCCGATGATGGTGATGGTGGTCTCGTTGGCCATGGCGGGGCTCCTCGAGTCAGTCGTGGATCAGGCGTCGGCGCGCAGCAGCTTGGTGCGCATGACCAGCTCGGAGAGCCCCAGCTGGCGGTCCAACTCCTTGGCCGTCGCCGGCTCGGAGGTGAACAGGGTGACGACGTAACTGCCTTCGTCCTTCTTCTTGATGGGGTACGCCAGGCGGCGCCGGCCCCACACGTCGAGGTTGTCGACGGTTCCGCCGTCGGTCTTGACGACACCGAGGAACTTCTCCATGGTGGGCCCGACCTGACGGTCGTCGAGCTCGGGGTCGAGGATGACCATGAGTTCGTATTGACGCATGCTGAAAACCCGCCTCCTTTGGTCTGATAGCGGTCACGGTCGGTCCGTGACAGGAGGGTTGTCATGCCGCCCGGCCGCCTCGGGGGGCGGGGGCAACCTGTCAAGGGTATCGGGTGGCTCGGCATACACAGAATCGGTTGTCCACAGGTGCGCGTTATCCGCTTGCAAGTGCCTGGGTCGCCTGGGTTGGCTGGCGGTATGCCGTCCGCCCCCGTCGACTACCACCGCACCTCCGCGCGCCCCCCTTCGCCGCCCTGCCGGCTGCCGTCCGGGAGGCCGGCGCGGCGCTGGCCGGCGCGTCAGTGACGAGCGCAAGGCCGCCGGTGGGCTCGGGTTTCACTGGGTCGTATGCCGGCGTCCTCGACTTGGCCGACGGGCGCCGGGTGTTCGCCAAGGCCGCCGGGGCGACGATGCCGCACGTGGTGAGTGGGCTGCGGCGCGAGGGTCAGGTGTTGCCGATCCTCGCCTCCCTCTCCTGCGTGCCGCATCTCGTCGCGGCTGGCGATGAGTGACCCGCCGGTAGGTAAGACACCTGGGCGGTTATAACCGCCAGAGCGTCTTACCTAACTTGTCCACAGGACGTGGCCGGGGGCGGAGACAGATCGGACCAGACCGGGTTGGCTGCCCGTATGCCGCCACCACCGGTCCCCTCCCCGCCCCCGGAGGGCCTGCCCCGGGGTCCGTGGCGCGCCGCCGTGGCCCACCATTTCGCGGTCCGGCACTGTGGACTGGCCCGGCGTGCCGATCTGCTCGGGGCGGGCTTCACCAAGGCCGAACTCGAGGCCGATCTCGATGCCGGGCGGCTGATCACGGTGGGCCCCAACACGATTGCCGTCCCCACCGCGGCGGTGCCGCACTGGCTGGGATACGGGAAGAAGTATGACGGGCACCACCTCCCCCTCGGCGTGACCGGGATGGCCAAGGACGGCCGGCGGGCGCGGCAGTTGAAGGCCACCGCCCTTATGGCGCCGCCCCGAAAGGCTGGCCCCGCCACCGTGGACACGGCCTTCGCCCCCTTCTGGTGGGCCGTGTGGGAATCGGGCACCCGGGCGGCCCTCGACGGCGCGAGCGCCCTGATCGCCGAGGGGATGTCGGGTTTCGTCCTCGACCACATCGAGATCTCCGTGCCGTTGGGGGCGCGCATCCACCCGCACCCAGGGGTCCGCATCACCCAGCGGCGGGTCCTCGGACCGCTGCGGCCGGGGCTGCCGCGGGTCGAGCCGGCGACGGCGACCGTGCGCGCCGCACAACTGGCCGTTAGCGACCGGCAGGCGGCCTTGCTGATCTGCCTCCCGGTCCAGCAGCGGATCGTGCGGGCCGAAGAACTGCTCGCGCGCTGGACCACGGTCCGGCGCTCGCCCCGCCGCAGCTTGCTCGATGCGGTGATCAAGGACGTGTGCGATGGGGCGCACTCACTCGGCGAACTGGACTTCGCCCGCTTCTGCCGCGAGCGGGGGCTCCCGGAGCCGGTGCGCCAACAGCTCCGGCGCGGGCCGAAAGGGCGGATCTATCTCGATGTCGCCTTCGAGTGCGGACTTGTCGTCGAGATCGACGGGGTGCAGCACAGCCTCGGGCTCGCACCGGTCGACGACGCCCTGCGGGCCAACGCCGTAACCCTCCAGAACCGGCGCGTGCTGCGCATCCCTGTGCTCGGGCTACGCCTGGACCCCGGCGCCTTCCTCGATCAGGTGGCCCACGGCATACGACTCATGACCCGCGGGTAGGTAAGACACCTCGGCGGTTATAACCGCCCAACCGTCTTACCTACCGGTTGGTAGTCATCGTGGCGCTCGTGCCGGGCGGGCGGGAAGAGGCCGCCCTGCCAGACGCGCGTGACGAGCCACGTGATGCCGGCGGTACGGATGAGGAGGAACACGACATACCAGGCCCCCGGCAGGGCGCGGTTGGGCGTGGTCTGGGCGCCGACATACAGCCATACGGCCATGAAGTGCAGCGCCTCGGCGCCGGCCCAGACGAGGTGATCGCGCCACCGCATCCCGGCCATCGCGGCGATCGGCAGCAGCCACAACGCGGCCTGCACCGGCACCGTCTTGCCCAGCATCATCCCCATCCCCACGACGACCAGCGCCACCTGCGGCCACGTCGGCGCACGATAGGCGTCGCGGGTGAAGACCCAGCCGAGGACGACCGCCAGCACCCACCCCGCGGCGGCGAGCAGCGCCACCGCCCAGGCGGGCAGGGCGTGACCGGCGATCGACGGGATCAGCCACAGCGAGCCGTAGCCCGCATCGCCCTCCCACCAGTTCAGATAGGGCGCGAGCAGCGCATCCGGCGCGGCGATGATGAAGAAGATGGCGACGAAGAGCGCCGTCGCGGCGGCGAAGAGCACCGCCTCCCATGCGGCCCGCAGCCGGCCCTCGCGGCGGGCGGCGAGGAGGAGGGCGATGGCGACCAGGCCGACATACCCGCGGGTCATCATGCCCAGGCCCAGCAGTATGCCGGTCAGCGCCACCTTGTCGCGGTGCCAGGCGAGCATCGCCCCGGCGACGAGGGCTACGGCGAGCGCGTCGCTGCTCAACACCGCAGCGAGCACGATGACAGGGGAGAGCGCGACCTGCGCCGCGGCCTGCAGATCGTCGGGCACGACGTGGACGGTGCACCAGACGCACGCCGCGAGCAGCAGGGTGATGAGCCCGACCCAGTAGAGGAAGTACGAGCGCGACTGGTCGATCGCGCTGCCGTCCGGGACGAGCCCGCCGAGCAGGCTCATCACTGAGCCGGCAAGCACGGGTTGGTCGAGGGTCGCGTCGCGCAGATACCCGGTCAGGCCCGTGTCCAGCCCGGCGATGGCGTACTGCGCGGGCAGGTCGGAGAAGCACATCCGCCAGAACTGGTCGCTCCCGGTCCACCCGTAGCGGATGCAGCGCTCGCGCTGCAACACCGCCAAGGCCATCGGTATGGCCGTGAGCGGCACCAGCCAGGTGGCGATGGTGCGCCACCAGCCGCGTTCGCGGGCATACCGTCCGGGCGGGCCACCGAGGAACGCGGTCGACCGCGGAGGCAGGACGTCGGGGCGCACGGCTGCAGCCTACGGTGCGCTGGTGGTGTCCGTCGGCCGTATCGGACCCGAGGAGGAGTTGGTCGGCAGACCTGTCTCCTGCGCCGGCGGCGGCGTCGTCCCGGGATCGGTCGGCGGCGGGGTCGTGCCGGTGTCGGTCGTCGGGGGCGCGGTCGTGCTCGTGTCGGTGGTCGGCGGGGGCGTCGAGGACTCGGTCGTCGTCGTCTCGGTCTGGGTCTGGGTCACGCTCTCGCTGCTCGAACTGCTGCTGCTGGACGAGCTCGACTGCGTGGTCGTGCTCGACTGTGTCGTCGGCGCGGTTGTCACGCTCGTCGGGCTGCCGCCGCTGACGTTGCCGGCCGGCGGCAGCGGCGCGATCGGCTGGCCCTCGAGCGCGAGTCGCATGAAGTCGGTCCAGATATTGACCGGCACGGTGCCGCCGGTGAGCTCACCGACGCCGGGTATGGCGTTCATCTGGTTCTCGGGGACCAGGGAGCCGTCGCCCTTGTAGATGCCGACGGCGGCGGCGAGCTGGCCGGGTGTGAACCCGTCGAACCAGGCGGAGTAGTTGTCGCTGGTCGTGCCGGTCTTGCCCGCGGCGGGACGGCCGAGGGCGGCCGCGGCGGCGCCGGTGCCGCCGGCCTGGGTGACCCGCGCCATCGCGTGGATGGTGTCGCGCATGACCGCCTTGTCGAAGACGGTCTTGACCTGCTTGTCGGCCTTGTAGTTGATCTTGAACTGCCCCGTCGCCCGCACGCCGGAGATGATGTACGGCGTGGCCCGCCTCCCCTCGGCCGCGATCGTCGCGTAGGCGTTGGCCTGGCCGAGGACGGTGACCAGGTCGGTGCCGAAGACGTTGGCGTAGTTGTCGCCCAGTTCCTTCTGGGCGCCCGCGGCCTTGAGGCCGGCGGTCTCGGCGGCGTCACGGGTGTTCTCCGGGCCGACCTCGATGTTGAGTTGCGCGTAGTAGGTGTTGGCCGACAGCCCCGTGGCCGTCGCCATGTCGACGACGCCGTAGCCGTGGTTGCCGAAGTTGACCACCTCACCGGCCGCCGCCGCGGGCGTCGCCCCCGGCTCGGTGCTCTTGAACTGCTCGAAGAACATCGGCGAGCGGGCGTCGAAGCGGGTGGACAGCGGTATGCCGCGCTCCAGCGCCGCGACGAGCGTCCAGACCTTGTAGGTCGAGCCGGCCTGCATCGCGGCCTGCGTGGCGGTGTTGAAGTAGCCGAGGTCGCCGGATCCGTATTTGGCACCGCCATACAGCGCGCGGATCGCGCCGTCGCCGGGGGCCACCGCGGCCAACCCGACGTGCAGGTCGTTGACGCCCTGCGGCATCCGGGCGGCGATGGCGGACTTGGCCGCCTCCTGGGCACGCTTGTCGATCGTCGTCGTGATCCGGTAGCCGCCGCGGGCCAGGTCGTCCTCGGTCAGGCCGACCTTGCTCTGCAACTCGGCGCGGACCATCTCGGAGAGGAAGCCTTCCGGGCCGGTGGCGATGCGGTTGGTGCGGATCTTGATCGTCGCGGGGAACTTCGCCTTGTCCCGCTCGGCCTGGGTCAGCCAGCCCTGGTCGACCATGCCGTCGAGGACGTAGCCCCACCGCTCCTTGGCGTTCTGCTTCTGCTCCGCCCCCAGGCGCGGGTCGTAGTAGGACGGGCCGCGGATGACGCTGGCGAGCAGGGCGCCCTCGGAGACGGTGAGCTGGTTGACGCTCTTGCCGAAGTAGGCCTGCGATGCGGTCTGGATGCCGGAGGCGCCGCGGCCGAAGTAGATCGTGTTGAGGTAGTTGGCGAGGATGTCGTCCTTGGAGAGCTCACCGTCGATCTTGACGGAGATCATGATCTCCTTGAACTTCCTGGTCAGGGTGCGGTCCTGGGTCAGGTAGTAGTTCTTGACGTATTGCTGCGTGATCGTCGAGCCACCCTGCTGCGGCCCGCCGCGCAGGCCCACCCAGATGGAGCGGGCGATGCCCTTGGGGGAGATGCCGTTGTTGTCGTAGAAGCTGCGGTCCTCGGCGGCGAGGAAGGCCTCCTGGACCTCCTTGGGGATCCGGTCGATGGGCACGATGGACCGGTTGACCTCGGCGAACCGGTCCATGACGGTCTTGCCGTCGCTGTAGTAGATCGTGGAGGACTGCTGCAGTGCCGCCTCGTTGGGCTTGGGGATCGGCGTCACGATGTAGGCGATGACCAGGCCGATGGCGCCGAGCAGGCCGAGGGTGAACAGGGTCCACAGCGTGCGCCGCAGCCAGCGGCGCTTCTTCTTGGGTTTCGTCGTGGTGGCAGGCGTGGACGTGCGAGGGGTCGGCATTGCGGCTTTCGTGGGGTGAGGCGACGACGGTCACGGCGCCCTCCCGGGGGCGCATCTATCAGTATGACGCCGCAACCTGGGAGTTGGTTGTCTCGCCTTGGTGACTGCTGGCCACCCTCGGGCTGCGCGAGCCTTTGCCTCCGCCGGAGCCGGCGAAGGGCGCCACGGCCGTGACGTGGTCCGGCTCCGCTGCGGCGGGTATGGCAGTGGGGTCGACCGGTCGTTCGCTCGCCGACCGCTTGCGCATCCGGCTGGTATGCCGATTGACCAGGATCCGACGGACGTAGGCGTAGGGCGCGTGGCTGGCTGCGACCTTGGACCAGTTGCGATAAGCATCGGCGAGGGCGTCTTGGAGCAGGTCTTCGGCGTCGCTGCGGTTGCCCGTCAGGGTGTCGGCGAGGCACAGCAGGCTGCGACCGTGGGCCGCCAGGAAGCCGTCGAACGTCACCGCGTCGCCCGGCGTCTGCGTCGAGACCCTCATGACCTCCATACGTTGTCAGACGCGGCGAGGGTCGGGATCTGCTGCTTGGGCCTGTTGCGGCCGACGGACGTGGTGACGAGGCGGGGGGCGGTGGGCGCGTCGCCGCCGCGTTGGTCCACAGGCTGTTGTCTGCGGTGGGGACGTTGTCGGTGGCTTGTGATTGGGTCATGGTTACGGCAGTTTGCGGCTCATTAATCGTGGCCCGTGGTGCTGGCGATGCGGCGCGTGATGATGGCGAATAGCGTTGCAGCGCAACATAATTATCGAGAAAAGTGCTTGCACTTCGAGTCGAACGGATGTATGATCGAGTATGGCCGATGACCTCCACTCCAGCCGCGGGCAGCAGCCCGGGCGCAACTCGGGGTCGTGGAGTGGAGCGTGCCCGGGCTGTGGTCCGCCTCAGGAGACGGACGAGCGCCTGATCTGTGGGCGGTCCCCGACGAGGTCGCCCAGCCCGCCTCCGGTCCAAGCGACATGGCGGGCGCCGGTGTGACTGAGACCGGTCTGACTGAAAACGGTCTGCCTGAAAACGGTCTGGCTGAGGCCCTCGAGACTGGGACCGGTGCGACCAGACTCGGCGAGTCGTCCGTTGACGCCAGCAATGAGCCCGACGCCAGTGCTGAGCCCGCCGGTGCTGAGCCCGACTCCGGTCCTGAGCCTGAGGCGCCCCTGGCGTCGGTGACCGAGATCCGGTCGGCGGTGGCGGTGGCCACCGCTGCGGTGGCGGGGTTGCGATCGGTGTTGTGGCAGGCGCCCGGCGGGGCGCTGGCGGAGATTCTCGGCGAACTCGGGGAGCTGGCGCTGCTCACCGACGCTGCCGAGGTCGCGCTGGTGGGCGAGACCCTGACCCGCGGCGAACACTCCAGCGGTCCGGCGCCGTTGGCGATCAACGACTGGGTCAGCGTGCACTCCCGCCGCTACCCGACCCCGGTGACTGCGGCGAAGACGGTCAAGCTCGCCCAGCACATCATCAAGCGTGAACTGCCGGAGCGGCTGACCGAATCGGTCCTGACCGCAGCGGCGCCGGTGCCCGCGGCTGCAGCCGCGGCGGCAGAGATGCTGCGGCTCGAGCCCGACCTGCAACCCGGGTTCGTCCCCGCCGGCTGGGATGCCTACACCGATCTTGCCGAGACCGGCGACGTCAGCCAGGTCCGCAAACTGCGGCCCGCGCTGATCGCGAAATACGGCCAGCCCGACGACAAGGACAAGGACGAACGAGCCGCTCGCGCGCACCGGTGCCTGACCCGCGGCGCCACCGACGGCGGATCCCTCGTCGACTATCGCCTGAGGCTCGACCCCGAGGCCGCGGCCGTCCTCGAAAGGGCGCTCGGCCCGTTGTCCACCCCGATCCCCCGCCCCGACGGGCAACCCGATGATCGCAGCTACGGCGCCCGCCGCGCGGACGCCCTCATCGAACTCATCACCCGCGCGGTCAAGGTAGCCGACACATCCGTGGTCGGCCGGACCTCCACCCACACCACCGTCATCGTCACCCTCGACGACCTCGCGAGCGGCGCGGGCACCGGACAGTCCACAGGCGCCTGCGACGCCGGCCGGTTCTTGTCCATCCCGACCGTGCGGGCCATGTCCTGCGGCGGGCACGTCACCCCCGTGGTCGTCGACCACGACGGCAACCCGATCCTCGTCGGGCGGACAAAACGCCTCGTCACCCCGGCGCAATGCCACGCCCTCGCTGCCCGCGACAACGGCTGCACCTTCCCCGGCTGCACCCGTCCTGCGGACTGGAGCGACGCCCACCACCTGATCCACTGGGTCGACGGCGGCGCCACCGACCTCGACAACGCCGCGCTCCTCTGCCGGCTCCATCACACGATCGTCCACTCGCGCCGCCTCGCCGGCTGCGTCGGCGCCGGGCCACCGGGCACCCCCGACGAACACCGACTTCGCGTCATCTGGGACCTCACTCCCGGAAGTTACGACCGCGCCGTCGCAGCCCGCACCACCGGACCCCCCGCCGCCTGAGCCGCCATCGTCGGCGTCGTGACGAGGGCGTGGAGTGGTCAGCTCCCGCGGCGGTGGTCATCCCCTGGGCGATCGGGACAGGCAGCGCTCAGAGGAGATCCTGCGCACGGGCTGCAGCGACGGCCGCGGTGCGACTACCCGTGCCGAGCTTGTCGTTGACGTGGGCGAGATGGGTTTTCACAGTGGCTTCGGTGACGAAGAGCGCCCTGGCGATCTCCGGGTTCGACAATCCCTCACCGGCGAGCCGCAGCACCTCGACCTCAGGCTCGCTCAGCGCGCGGGTCGGCGCCGCGCGCATGGTGGCGACCACGCGTTCGGTCTGCGCCGGCGAGAGCAGCGACTCACCCGACGCCGCCGCCGCGACGGCCCGGACGATCTCGGCCGGAGCGGCGTCCTTGAGCAGATAGCCGACGGCCCCGGCCCCGACCGCGCGGACGATGTCGCTGTCGTGGTCGTATGTCGTGAGGATGAGCACCGGAGGATCGTCACGGCCGCGCAACGCGGCGGCGACCCCGACCCCGTCCATCCCGTCACCCAGGCGGAGGTCGCAGAGCACTACGTCCGGGCGGAGTTGTCGGGCGAGTTCGACTGCGGTGGAACCGTTCTCGGCCACACCCACGATGTCGAGACCGGTTGAGATGCAAGCAGCAAGCGCACCCCGGCGCGGACCACCGGGTGGTCGTCGACGATCAGGACCCGGGTCACGAGCCCACCCCGGACGCTTCGTCCGGTCGTATGCCCGTATCCGGCACCTGCGCTGCGGCCGCGATCGGCACGTGGGCCGAGATCGCGCACCCCTGGCCCCGGGCGGACTCGATGTCGAGATCCCCGCCGAGTTCGCGCAGCCGAGCACGCATGCCGGCCAGGCCGTAGCCGCCGCGCACCGCATCTCGAGTGGACGCGTCGACACGGGTCGGATCGAAGCCGACTCCGTCGTCGACGATGTCCAGGCGGACCTCGGCCGTCGAGCCGGACAGGGTGGCGACGACCGTGCGGGCTCCCGAGTGCGCCCGCACATTGGCCAGCGCGCCCTGCGCCGTCCGCAGTAGACCGACCTCCACCTCCTCCGGCAGCCGCGGGTGGTCCCGTTCGACACGGAGTCGCCCGGTGATACCGGCCTCCTCCAGATCGGCGAGCACACGACGCAGCGCAACGGCAAGACCGCTGTCCGACAAGGATTCCGGGGCCAGCGCGGCGACGATGCGCCGCGACTCGGCGAGGTTGTCGCCGGCGGCCCGCTCGATGCGCCGCATCACCTCCCGCAGTTCTCCCTCGCCGGAAACGCCCACCGACCCACGGGCCAGCAGGACGATCGAGGAGAACCCCTGGGCGAGGGTGTCGTGGATGTCTCGGGACAGGCGGCTGCGTTCGGCGAGCGCCCCGGCCTCGCGTTGCACCTGGAGCAACTGGGTCTGGAGGGCCGTCGATTCTTCTTGGGCGGCAACGAGGGACTGGAGTAGCCGGGAGCGTTCCAGGGCATCGCGCGCGAGGAGTACCTGTCCGCGCGAGAGGCCGAGCGCGAACAGGGCACCCACACTCGGACCGACGACGCCGGCGATCGTCCAGGGTGCCCCGGACAGCGGCGGGATGAGGACGACCGCCAACAGGACGGTCACGGAGAAGACGATCGCCCAGCGCAGCGACAGCACATGACCGGCGAGCATCCACAACGCTAAGGCGACCCACACCAACGCTGGGGCGATCAGCGCGGCGGCCGCCCAAACGAGCGCGAGGAGGAGCAACCACCACCTCGCCGTTTGCCTTCGCCCGCCGCCGACCCGAGCACGCGGGTGACCAGACAGCCGAGCGCCCGCGGCATACCACCCGCCCAGAGCCACAACCGCGATGAGCAAGGGCAGTCGCGAAGTCCCGGTGCGCCACGCTTGGACGGTCCCGACCACGACGAGGGCGGCAAAGAGGACATGCTGCAGCCGAGTGAGGGTGCGCAGCAGGCCTGTTGGCGGCGGGGTCGCCGTCGTCGTCACGGGGAACGGTACGCCTCTGCCGTGGCGACAAAACCCCGTCGGACCGTCAGCCGACCACGTCCGTCCAGGCCGCGATGTCGATGCCATGGTTGTCGGGTGAGGCGAGGGTCCACCAGTCGGGGGCGCGCGAGTCGTCGACGAGCCGGCCGCCGGCGGCGAGCGCCGCTTCCACCCGCGCACGTGCCTGATCGGCGGGCACGAAGATGTCGAGGTGGGAGCGGCCACGGCCGGGTTTGTCGCCGGCGATGGGGTTGAAGGCGAGGTGTGGCCCGCAACGCAGCGGATCGACGGCATCGGTCTCGCCGAATCCCTCATAGCCCAGGGCCGCCATGAAGAACGGCCGCGTGTCGGCCTCCGAGTGCTGCGCGATGTAGATCCCGACGGACTGGGCGCGAGAGGGATCCGCGGTCAACCCGAGCTCCGCCGCCGCCTGCGACACCGACGCAGCCAGATCCGTTGCGGCAGCAAGGATTCCGTCCCAGTCACGGTGCGGGATACGGACGACGACCCCCTCCGGGCGCACGTCGATGTCGGCAAGGACGCCGCAGCGCTCCGCGGCGGCCACGACCGGCGCGACCAGGCTGGCGGCGTGCGCCAGGGAACGTGCAGTGAAGACTGCCTGGGGTCCGGTGTCGGTGACCCGCCAGTCGGTCACGCCTGGGGACCGGTGGAACTGCGCAGCGGTGATCCGCTCCGATCCGCTCGTCGATTCGCTCATCGCGTCTTTCCTTCCGCGTTCCGCACCACGTCAGCCCGTGCTGGCATGTCTGTGCTGGCATGTCTATGACTCGGTTCTACAGGATTGCCGGGCCGCGGGGCCGCATCTGCCCAGGGGACGACTATCAGAGCGAACGAGAGTCCTGGTCACTGGCGCGCGGCGCGTCCAAAGGGCCACGACGCCCGGTTGCCGAGCAGCGCGATCACACCCGGCACCAGCAGCGCGCGGACGATGAACGTGTCGATGAGCACCCCGAGCCCGACGATCAGGCCGAGTTGGCCGAGCACCACCAGCGGCAGCACACCGAGCGCCGCGAAGACTCCCGCCAGCACGATGCCCGCGCTGGTGATCACCGCGCCGGTGTGGCCCAGGGCGCGCGCCATCCCCTCGCGGATGCCGTGCCCGCTCGCTTCCAGCTGGGCGCGATGGACCAGGAAGATCGTGTAGTCCACGCCGAGCGCGACGAGGAAGAGGAAGGCGATGAGCGGGACCTGGACGTCCAGCGCCGGGAAGCCGAAGAACTCACGGCCCACCCACGCCCCGGCGCCGATCGTCGCCAGGCTGCTCGCGGCGTTGATGGCGAGCAGCACCAGCGGTCCGAGGATCGCGCGCAGGAGGACATGAGCACCAGACCGGTGAACGCGAGGATCAGCGGGGCGATGACGCGCAGGTCGCGTTCGGCGGCGGCCTTCGCGTCGACCGTGAGCGCCGGTGATCCGCCGACGAGGGCATGAGCCGACGGTATGCCGTGGGCCGCCTCCCGGGTCGCCGCCACCACCTCGCCCGCGCGCGGCGAGCCGGGCACGGCGTCGCTCACGACGGACAAGGCGACCCGGCCGCCGCCGGCCGGTCCCGCGGGTGTCACGGTGACGACCCCCGGGCACCGCGCCGATGGCAGCCGCGTCCGCGCCCGGCCGCGCTGCGAGCTCCGCTGCGGCGCGCGCCGACTCGGCGGACGCCGGCACTCCCTCGACGCGCGGGGGGATCTGCGCGTCCCGGAAGATCCCCATCGCCGCCCCCAGCACGGCAAGGAAGATCACGAGGGTCAGCGCTGCCCCGCGGCGGGTGAGGCCGGCGCCGAAGGCCCGCCCGGGGCCGCCCACGGCGGGCGGCGAAGTCGGCGACGCACTTCTCCCCGAAAGCCTTTCGAGGCTTCGGGGCGAACGGGTGGTCGGCTGCGGGCGGCATACCGTCGACGGTAGGAACCCGCGCGCCGGTGATCGAGCCGCCCGCATCATCCGTTCGGATGAGTTGGTCACGGATGATTGGTCACGGATGAGTGGGCAAGCCCGACGAGACCACATCCCACACGTCGTCGAAGACGCCGTCTACGTTCAGCATCACGACGACGGAGAGGTCCTCGTCGCCGTGATGGCGGGCGAACACCGCCACTCCCGGATCGCCGCCCCCGTGCTGGAAGATGCCTCCCGGCGCGACGATCGGGCCGTACCCCTGCGAGCGGTCGCCGTATGCCGGCACGTGCGGTGTCCGCATCAGCGCGCTGAGCTCTGGGCCGAGGAGCGAGCCGTCCGCGATGACGCGCAGGAAGCGGTCGATATCGCGGGCGGTGGCCAGGGCCCCGCCGTCGCCGCCGCCGATCACCGGGACGGAGAAGACGTTGGTGCGCCATGCCGCGCCGCTACGGTCGATATAGGCCTGAGCGACGTCGGGCCGGGGTTCGTCGGAACGGAAGTAGCCGGTGTCGGCCATGCCGGCGGGGATGAGTACGTCCTCGGTGACGACATCGACGTATTCCCGACCGGTCATCTCCTCGAGCACCGCACCGAGCAGCACGTAGCCGGCGTTGCTGTAGTGCCACTCTCCGGGTGCGGCGGCGGGCGCGCGGTCGGCATACAAGGGCAGGTAGTCGTCCGGGCGCTCGACCCGTCCCGGATTCCGGCCGGCCCACGTCGCGCCATAGTCGTCGCCGGTGTAGTGGGGGAGGGATTCGTCCTCTTCGAAGTAGTCGCCGATCCCCGAGGTGTGGGTGAGCAGGTGGTGCACGGTGATCTCGGACGAGAGGATCGCGGGGCGGCGAGCCTCGGGCAGCAGATCGACGATGCGGTCGGTGACGGCCAGCTCCCCGCGGCCGACCGCCAGCAGCGTCGCCGCGGCGGTGAACATCTTGGACATCGACGCCACCCCGAAGCGGGTGCCAGGGTGAATCTGCACTCCCGCAGCGCGATCCGCCCAGCCGCGACAGAACTCCACCACGGTCGCGTCGGCCTGCATCACGAGCAAGATGCCGTTGAACCGGCCGTCGTCGGCCATCGTGCCGAGGTGGTCGGTCACCCGGGCCCACGGCAACGGTGCGCTGCTCATCGGCACCTCACTCGCCTCACTCCGGCAGGCAGCGGTATGCCGACCTGCTCGCGGATGGCGTCCATCACCCGCAGCAGCCGGATCGAGTGGGCGAGCGGGCGGACGTCGGATTCGCGCGCTCCTGCGGTGATGAGGCGGGCCACGTCGGCGGCCTGGAAGTGCAGCCCGCCTTCGTGGGCGACCGGCTCCTCGTCATACCGGGCGCTCTCGCCGCCGCGCGTGGTGACGGTGAACCCGCCCGGTTGATAGAAGGGTCCGTCGATCGTGATCGTCCGGTCGGCCGACGCGATGACACCCGTCGTCGGCGTCTCCCCGATGATCGAGCAGTGCAGCGCGGCGACGCCGCCGTCGGCGCCGACCAGTTGCATCGCCAGCTGGCCGTTGATGCCGTTCGGCGCCGGGGTGCCGGCCGCGGCGATGCGCTCCGGATCGCCGAGCGCCCACATCGCGAAGGACAAAGGGTAGGTCGCCATGTCATAGAGCGGGCCGCCGGCGAGGTCGGCGCGGAAGATGCGGTGGTCCGGTGTGAAGTACTCGCCCATGTCGGCGAGGACGGTGTCCACCACCATGTCGTCGAGCAGCTGGCGCAGCACGTCGTACTTCGGCAGGAAGAGCGTCCACAGCGCCTCCATACAGAAAACTCCCGCTGCCGCAGCGCGATCCGCGATGTCCTGGGCCTCGGCCTCGCTGATGGCGATGGGCTTCTCGATGAGGACGTGCTTGCCGGCGTCGATGGCGAGCACCGCGTTGGCGTGGTGGTGGTTGTGGGGCGTGGCGACATAGATGATGTCGACGTCCGGGTCGGCGACGAGGGCCTCGTACGAGCCGTATGCCGCGCTCGCCCCCACCGCGCTCGCGAACCGGTCCGCGCCCTCCTGACTACGCGACCCGACCGCGTGGACCTGCTGAGTCGTGTTGCGCTGCAACGCCGTCACGAACTTGTCGGCGATCCAGCCAGTCCCGAGGATGCCCCAGCGCAGGGACGGTGCCTCGCGGGGATCGGGGGTCCGGGCGGCGGGAAGCTGAAGCATGGGTGTCCTTCCGAGCGCGGTCTTTGTCAGCACATTAGAGCAAGAGGGGCTCAGCGGGCTAGGTCTGACTCCCTATGTCTGGCTGCCTAGGTCTGGCTGCGCGGCCGGTCCGAGCCGCGGGGGGAGGTTGTATGCCGTGACGATCTGCGGCGTGGCCCGCACTGAGGTCGGGACGCCGGGCAGTATGCGGTGGAACCGGAGGATCTGCTCGCATCCCGCGCGCACGTCGGCGCGCAGGTCGTGATGCAGGACGGCGGTGAGCGCGCCGGTGCGCAGCAGCTCGTCGTTGTCGGCGTCGAGGTCGTGACCGAGATGGATGCGGGGATGGATCCGGCTGCGCCGCAACTGGGTTGCGATGGCGCGGTTGCCGCCGCCGATGGAGTAGACGGCGGCGATGTCGCGCCGCTTCCTCGTCGCGGCCCGCACCAGATGGCTCATGCCCTGATCCAGCCCGTCGGCGTCGGCGATCGTGAGAGTGTCGCGGCCGGGGGTGAGCCGGGCGAGGGTCGCGGTGAAGGCGGTCAGTCGTTCCTGCTCGCCGATCATCGTCGACCGGCTCATCGTGACGAGCACGGCGCCTTCCACGCCGGTCGTCCACTCCGCCACGAGAAAGGCCGCGGTCGCTCCCGCGGCGGCGTTGTCAAGCCCGACATAGGCGATGCGCCGGCAGTGCTGGACGTCGGTGACGAGCGTGACCACGGGTATGCCGCGCTCGCGCAGCCGGTCGATCGCGGCGGCGATGACCGGGTCGTCAAGAGCCTTGAGCAGCACGCCGTCGCTGACGTGCCCACCGCGGCCGATCCGATCGAGCTGGGATGCGAGTTCTTCGGCAGTTCCGCTCTCCCGCAACGAGAAGCGCGCTCGCACGAGCGCCGGCCGCAAGCTCGCCAACTGCGACTCGAGGGAGGCTCGGACCGCATCGGAGAACCGCTTCGGCGCCTGCATGACGACGTCGATCACCAGGGAGATGCCGTCGAGCCGCAGTTGCGTGTGTTGTCGGTCCAGCTCGGCGATCGCTGCTTCGACCTGGCGGCGGGCCTGGGCGCTGACGTGCGGGCGCTCGTTGAGGACGCGATCGACCGTCGCCACACTCAGCCCCGCCTGAGTGGCGATGTCCGCGATCCGGTGACCGTGCGCCATACCTCCTGACTCTAGAGAGAAAGGCCGACTCCAGAGAGAACGGCCCGGGCGGGCTGAGGGGAAATTGAGGTGCTGAGGTCAGGACAGGCTCACCAAACCCCGCCATCCTGGAAGCAGGACACCACAGCCGCACCTGTCAGGAGCCTCACCGATGAGCGCACTCGCCCAAGCCGCAACTCGCCGCACGCCCGCCTTCCCTGTCGGAACCCTCCACGCCGGCGACTGCCGGCTGGCGGACCTGCTCGAGATCCTCCAGGACACCACCGACCTCGCCGACTATCCCCACGCGAGCGGCGTGGAGCAGGGCGTGCTGCTGTATGCCGCCGCGGACGTTCGCGCGGCCCTCGCCGACGGTGCCGGAGAGGAGCTCGAGGCCGAACTGGCACGCGCCTGGTCGCAGGGGCCCGGCATCATCGTCTTCACCGGCGCCTTCGAGAGCGAGATCATCGACCGGGTCAACGCGGCATACGACCGGATCATCAAGCAGGAGAAGGAATCCGGGGGGCCCAAGGGCGACCACTTCGGCGAGCCCGGCGCCAACGACCGCGTCTGGAACGCCCTGGAGAAGCTGGCGGTCGCCGACCCCGAGGCCTTCGTCGACTACTACAGCAACGACCTCGTCGCGCTCGGCGCCCGCGCGTGGCTCGGCCCGGCATACCAGATCACGGTGCAGCCCAACGTCGTTCGTCCCGGCGGCAAGGGCCAGACGGTGCACCGCGACTACCACCTCGGTTTCATGGATTCGGAGCAAGCAGCCCGCTTCCCGGCGCACGTGCACGCCCTCTCCTCCGTGCTGACCCTGCAGGGCGCCGTCGCGCACGTCGACATGCCCGTCGAGTCCGGGCCGACGCTCTACCTCCCGCACAGCCAGAAATACACCCACGGCTACCTCGCCTACTGGATCCCGGAGTTCCAGGACTATTTCGTCGCCAACCACATCCAGCTGCCCCTCACCAAGGGCGACCTGGTCTGGTTCAACCCGGCCCTCATGCACGCCGCCGGCACCAATGTCTCGGCGGACATCCAGCGCATGGCCAACCTGCTGCAGGTCTCCTCGGCCTTCGGCCGCGCGATGGAGAGCGTCGACCGCGAGCGCGTGGTCAACGCCGTCTATCCGGCGCTGCTCGCCGCGCTCGACGGCGGTATGCCGCGGCCCCTGGTCGACAACGCCGTGGCCGCGAGCGCGGAAGGCTATGCCTTCCCGAGCAACCTCGATCGCGACCAGCCGGTCGGCGGGATGGCACCGCCCACCCAGGCCGATCTCGTGCACGCCGCCCTCGACACGCGCGAGACACCCGACTCCCTCCGCGATCGGCTCGCCCACCAGGCATGGACCAAGCTCAGCCACTGACTCCTGCGCCACCGGCACGGGCATGCCGATGCTTGTCCGTCGCGAGCGGCGCGGCGAGGATCGGCGCATGACGTGTCCCTCGGGTGAGCAGATTCAACTCCACGCAGGTGCCTATGAGGCGGTCACCACCGAGGTCGGTGGCGGATTGCGCTTGCTCACCTATGATGGTCGTCCGCTGCTGATGTCTTACGGAGAGAACGAGATCCGTCCCTCGTATGCCGGTGCGGTACTCGCGCCGTGGTGTGGTCGGGTCGTCGACGGCCGGTATGCCGTGGGTGAGCGACAGTTCGAACTGCCCTTGACCGAGCCCGCGCGAGGCCAGGCGCTGCACGGGCTGGTCGCGTGGAGCCGCTGGCGACTTACCGAGCACGCGAGAGCTTCGGCGACCTGGTCCATACACCTCGTCCCGCAACCGTGGTATCCGTGGCCCCTCAGCATCACCGCCGGCTACGCCCTCGACCCCGACACCGGACTGACGTGGAGCGTGTCGGCACACAACTGCGGCGACGAGCCGGCGCCGGTCGGCCTCGGTATCCATCCCTATGCCGTCGCCCCCAGCGGGGGAGTGGATGACTGGACACTCACCGTCGATGCGGCCCGCATTCAGCTCGCCACCGCGGATCGCTTGGTCCCGACCGGGGTCGCCGACCTGCCGGATGCCGAGTCGCTCCGGCGGGGGCGCCGCCTTGCCGGCGTGAGCTTCGACGGCGCGGTCACCGGGCTGCCGCTCCCGGGCGACGGGGTGCGCCGCGCCTCTCTGGTCGACGCGAACGGTGATGGGGTCGAGTTCCGTTGGGGCGCAGCCGGGCCCTGGCTTCAGCTCTTCACCTGTGATGACCTGCCCGGCGACTTGCGTCGCAGCGCGGTCGCGATCGAGCCGCAGACCTGTCCGCCCGACGCCTTCAACAACGGCATCGACCTGGCCTGGCTCGCCCCGGGCGAACACCTCGAGCTGACGGTCGAGATCCAGGCTCTGCGCGGCTGAGCGAAGCCTGGCGCGCTAGGACAGACTCGCCACACCGAACTCACACGAGAGGACACGCGATGGGACTGGTGGACGGCAGGGTGGTCTTGGTGGTCGGCGGCACGGCCGGCCTCGGCGCGGGCATCGCGAAGGCGGCGGCGCAGGCCGGCGCCGAGGGCGTCGCCGTCACCGGGCGCCGGGCGGGCAAGGGCGCGGCGGTGGCTGCCAGGCTGGAGGCGCTGGGGGCTGCGGCGCTCTTCGTCGAAGGTGATGTCGCCTCCACTGACGACGCGAAAGCGATGGTGGCCCAGACGATTTCGCGGTTCGGGCGCATCGACTGCCTGGTCAACGCGGCCGGCATCACGACTCGGGGAAGCCTGCTCGAGACCACACCAGAACTCTTCGACCAGCACATCGCCATCAACCTGCGCGGGCCCTTCTTCACCATGCAGGCGGCGGTGGCCGACATGGTCGGCCGCGGCGCGCCGGGCACGATCGTCAACATCATCACGATGTCCGCGCACGGTGGCCAGCCGTTCTTGACGCCGTACTCCGCCTCCAAAGCCGGCTTGATCGGGCTGACGAAGAACGCGGCATACGCCCACCGCTGGGACAAGATCCGCATCAACGGCATCAACATCGGGTGGACGCAGACGGAGGGTGAGGACGCCATCCAGCGCGCGTTCCACGGCGCCGGTGACGACTGGGTCGAGCAGGCCAATGCGACCCTGCCGATGGGCAAGCTCGGTCAGGTCGACGAGATCGCCGAGTTCGTCGTCTTCCTGCTGTCCGATCGCAGCGGGGTCGTCACCGGCTCAGTGATCGATTGGGATCAGACCATTCCCGGCGCCCACGACTGAGCCAGCCCGCGCCGGTTCAGACGGCGTGCGTGGTTCAGACAGTGCGCGGTTCAGACAGTGCGCGTTCAGGGCGGTGGCGCGGTCGACCCGCGCACGACCAGCGCGGGTGGGACGACGACGTCGGCGGTATGCCGCCCCCGCCCCTTCGGCTGTCGTCCCTCGACTGTGTGCCCCTCAACTGTGTGCCCCTCAACTCTGTGCCCCTCAACTCTGTGCCGCTCGACTCCGTGTCCCTCGACTCCGTGGCCCTCAACCCCACCGCCGTCGAGCCGCTCGGCCAGGAGGGCGACCGTCGCGTCCGCGAGCGCTGCCGGGTTCTGGCTGACACTGGTCAGTTCCACCGTGGCCAGCCGAGCGGGCGGGCTGTCGTCATAGCCGACGATGGACACCTGACCGGGCACGGCGATGTGGGCACGGATCAGACTGTCGCGCAACCCCAATGCGCACCGGTCGTTGAAACAGACCGCAGCCGTCGGGCGCTCGGCTGCCGGCGGGCGGAGTAGTTCTGCCGCCGCTGCGATACCCCCCGCCTCGGTGTGATCGCCCACGACGACGTGGATCTCGCCGCCCAGGCCACGCCGGGTCATCGCCCGTTGATAGCCGCGTCGCCGGGCCGTCGCCACACTGCCCTTCGGGCCGTCGACATAGACGATGCGCCGATGCCCGAGGTCGGCGAGGTGATCCACGGCGGCCGCCAGGCCGAGATCATCCGCCGCCCGCACCCCGGGCACATGGTCCGTTCCGGGGCGCCCCAGCACGAGCGCCGGCACGCGCTCGCCGATGGCATCCAGCTGCCGGCGGTTCATGTGCGGGCCGATGAGGATCAGCCCCTCGCACCGGAAGTCCAGGAGGGTCTCCACCGCCTGGCCTTCGTCGCGTCGTTGCGTCACCGAGCTGAGCACGAGATCGAAGCCGTGTCGTTCCGCGGCCGCGTCGAGGGTGCCGACCAACTCCGCGTGAAAGGGACTGGTCACGTCGAGCAGGACACCGAGCAGGTGACTGCGGCGGCGAGCCAGCAGACTCGCCGTGCGATCGGGTCGATAGCCCAACTCCGCTGCGGCCGCCCGCACCCGCTCGCGCGTCGCGTCGCTCGGTCCCGGCTGATCACGCAGAACGAGCGACACCGTCGCCGTGGACACGCCCGACCGAGACGCCACATCGGCTATTCGAGCGCGCACCGCTGCCTCCTCACGGCTCTTCGCTTCAAGCGCTTTGCAAGCTTATGCCCGCTTGCCCTTGACAGGCATGACGTGGGAGGAGCACAGTTGGTTTAAAGCGTTTTATATCGCACTCCGCGAAGGGTAGGCAACAATGACGACCTCTACCTCGAACACCGGGCCGATCGGTGTCGCCGTGATCGGCGCCGGCATGGCCGGCCGGGCACACTGCGCCGGATACCGCAGCGCCCCAACGCTGTTCGACCCACCGCTGCCACCTCTTCGCTATGTCGCGGTCATCGACGCCGACGCGGCGGTCGCGGCCGACGCGGCCACCCGCTATGGCTTCGAGCGCAGCGGCACCGACTGGCGCGAGCTCCTGACCGACGACAGCGTCCACGTCGTGAGCATCGTCGTCGCCAACGCCCTCCACCGCGAGATCGCCGAGGCCCTCCTCGACGCCGGCAAGCACGTGCTGTCCGAGAAGCCGCTCGCCGACACGATCGAGAACGCCCGCGCCATGGCCGATGCAGCGGCAGCGCACCCGGACCTGGTCACCGGCACCGCCTTCGTCTATCGCCGCCAGCCGGCCGTGGCCGCGATCAAGAACCTCGTCGGGCAGCGTCTCGGGGAGGTGTCCCACTTCAACGGCCGCTACTGGTGCGACTACGCCAACAGCCCCCTGACGCCGATGGCCTGGCGTTACCAGGGCGGCCCGGGCACGGGCGCGCTCAACGACATCGGCTCCCACCTGATCGACCTCGCCGAATTCGTCTGCGGGCCGATGACCCACGTCTCCGGCGCCTCCTTCACCACGCTGGTCAAGGAGCGTTTCGTCGCCAAGGGCACGACATACGGTCACTCCCGCGCCGAGCTGACGGAGGAGAAGAAGGCCGTCGAGAACGACGACGTTGCGACCTTCACGGCGACCTTCGCCAATGGGGCTGTCGGCACCTTCTCCATCTCGCGCATCGCCCCCGGGCACGCCAACTCGATGGCGTTCGACGTCTTCGCCCAGCACGGCGCGGCGAAATGGGACATGGACCGGCCCGCCGAATTCTCCGTGGTGCTCAACGAATCCGACGACGCGCTCGCGGCATACAACGGCTACAACCAGGTCCTCGTCGGGCCGGCCCACCCCTACCTCAAGGGTGGCGTGCCGATGGACTTCCCCGGGGTGTCCTATGGCGTGGGTGACCTCTTCGGTTTCCAGGCCCGCGCCTTCCTCGAGCAGGTCGCCGGCATCGAGGGCGGCCTGCCTCCCGTCGCGAGCTTCGCCGACGGGCTGCGCGACCTCGAGATCATCAACGCCGTCATCTCCTCCGCCGCCGCCGGCGGCGCCACCGTCGAACTCCCTTCCCACCACTGACCCCCACCAAGTGTCCTCGCTGCGCTGCGGTACTTCGCGGGGACCACAGTCGCATCGATAGCCCACGAAGAGCCCCAAGGAGCAAGTCATGTACATCGGTGTCTACAACGCGTGCCTCGGCAACAAGTCCCTCGGTGAGGCCCTCGACGTCATCAAAGGCCTCGGCCTCAACAGCGTCGAGATCAACTCCGGCGGCTTCCTCCCGCCGATCCACCTGCCCGTCGAGGAGTTGAAGGCCAGCGAGGACGCCCGCCAGGCCTACCTCGGGGAGTTCGAATCCCGCGGCCTGACCCTGACGGCGTTGAACTGCAACGGCAATCCGCTCTTCCCGACCGCCGGCTTCCCGCACGCCCAGGACCTCGTCGACTCCATCGAGCTGGCGTCCCTGCTCGGCGTGAAGCGCCTGGTGACCATGTCCGGTGCCCCGGCCGCCGAGGCCGGCGGCCAGCACATGGCGTGGAATGTGTTGCCCTGGTGGAGCCCGCTGCTCGACGTGCGCGACTACCAGTGGGAGGTCGCCGTCCCCTTCTGGAAGGACATCCAGGCCCGCGCTGCGGACGCCGACGTCAAAGTCGCCATCGAGATGCACCCGGGCAATGTCGTCTACAACCCCGCGACGATGCACCGCCTCGCCGAAGAGATCAACGCCACGCACGTCGGTGCCGAGATGGACCCGAGCCACCTCTTCTGGCAGGGCATCGATCCCGTTCTCGCGCTGAAGGATCTGGGCTCGCTCGTCTATTGCTCGGCCGCCAAGGACACCCGCATCAACGAGGCCGCCAAGATCAACGGCGTCCTCGACGATCGCTTCACCCGCGTCGCCGAGGGTGAGCCGGGCTACCTCCCGCTCGGCGGCGGCACCACCCTCTCGGGCTGGCCGAGCAACTCCTCCTGGGACTTCGTCGCCATCGGCAAGGGCCATGACGTCGCCTTCTGGACCGAGTTCCTGCGCGCGCTGCAGGAGATCGACCCGGATCTGCCCTGCAATATCGAGCACGAGGACGCCGAGCTCGGTCAGCTCGAGGGCCTGGAGTATGCCGCCAGGAACATGCTTGCCGCGGAGCAAGGCCTGTGACGGTCCTCCCCGAGGTCGAGCCGCTGCGCATCGGTCTGCTCGGTGCCGCCCGGATCGCGCCGCTGTCGATCGTCAGCCCGGCGCAGGCGACGGGCGCGCGCCTGGTGGCGGTGGCTGCGCGGGATCGTTCTCGCGCAGCCGACTTCGCCGCCGCCCATGGCGTCGAGCGCGTCGTGGAGTCGTATGACGCGCTGCTCGCCGACCCTGAGGTCGAAGCCGTGTACAACCCGCTCGCCAACGGGCTGCACGCTCCGTGGAATGCGCGCATCGCGGCGGCCGGCAAGCACGTCCTGGCCGAGAAGCCGTCGGCCGCCAACGCGGCCGAGGCGCGCGACGTGGCCGACGCCGTGCGGGCCGCCGGGGTGGTGTTCATGGAGGCGTTCCACTTCCCCTATCACCCGCTCTTCCAGCGAACGTGCGAGCTCATCGGGCAGGGCGCCATCGGCGAGGTCCGGCACATCGACGTGCCGCTGCTCATGCCCGACCCCGGCGCCGACGACCCCCGCTGGCGAATGGACCTGGCCGGCGGCTCGACGATGGACCTCGGCTGTTACTCCCTCTCCTGCCCCGCCCTCCTCGGCGAGCAGTTCTGCGGCGGCTCGTTCACGATCAACACCGCCGAAGCCGCCGAGCGTGAGGGCCATCCCGGCGTCGACTCCCACCTCTTCGTCGCTGGCGAGTTCCCCTCGGGGGCAACGGGTTCCGGCGGCTCCGATATGGATGCCAAGGACTGGTCGTTCACCCTTGTGGTCACCGGCAGCGAAGGCGAGATCGTCGTGCCGAGCTTCCCCCTACCGCACGAGGACGACCGGCTCATCCTGCGGCATACGGCTGCAGCGCCCCGCTCCCGACGCCTTCCCGACGAAGCCGCCGACCTGACCAGTGAACGCGACGGCGACGTCGTCGAGCACCTGGGCAACCGGTCGAGCTACACCTACCAACTGGAGGCGTTCGCGGCAGCGGTGCGCTCCGGCGCCCCTGTCGTCACCGACGCCGAGTTCGCCGTGCGCAATATGACCCTGGTCGACTCCGCGTATGCCGCGGCCGGCCTCCCGGTGCGTGAGAGCATAACTCCCTAGTCACCCCACGAAGTGTCCTCGCTGTCGTCGAGGTCACCGCACCAATCGGCGGCAGCGTCATTGTCGAAGGGGCCTGTCTGCCACGCGCTCACGGCGATCACTCTCGCCGATGGCCGTGGGCGACAGGGCGATCAGTCCTCATCCCCACGCCACCTCGAGAGTCAGGTGACCGTGAAGGCCTCGCGGAAGCGCTGGAGGGCGAGGTCGGAGTCACCGGAGGCGAAGGCTTCCAGGCCGACCACACCGGCATACCCCATCTCGCGCAACGCGCGGGCGACCCCGCTGTAGTTGATCTCGCCGGTGCCCGGCTCGCAGCGGCCGGGGACGTCCGCGACCTGGATCTCACCGATCCACGGCAGGGCGGCCCGGCACAGTTCGATCAGGTTCCCCTCGCCGATCTGCGCGTGATAGAGGTCCAGGTTGAGCTTCAGGCTCGGGCTGTCGATGCCGCTCACCAGGGCGAGGGTGTCCTCGGCGCGCGCGAAGGGCGTGCCCGGGTGGTCGACGACCAGGTTGAGGTTCTCCAGGAGGAAGGTGACGCCCTCCCGCTCGCCGAGGTCGGCGATGCGCTGGAGGGTATGCCGCGCGGTCGCCCACATCTGCTCGCTCGCCACCTCGCCGGGCGCCAATGCCTTGACGGGCAGGCCCTTGTCGTCGAGACCCGTGCCGTGCAGGTTGAGCCCCCACGCACCGATGCGCTTGGCGACCGGGATCGACTCGGCCGCCGTGCGCAGCAGTTCGTCAGCACCATCAGCATCGCCCAGGGTGCCGGTCGTGTAGCCGGTCATCGACGTGAAGGTGACGCCCTCGTCGTGGAGGGCCTCCAGCGCGTCGATGTCGTGGCCCCGCCAGTCCCAGATCTCGACGGCGAAGCCGGCCTCGTGAATGCGTCGAATGCGCTCTGCCACAGGCAGATCGCGATAGAGCATCTCGCTGCTCGCCGCCAGCGTGAACGATCCGGCCGTGGCCATGTCAGGTGTTCTGCGGGAAACCGAGGTTCAGGCCGCCGTGGCTCGGGTCGAGCCAGCGGGAGGTGACGACCTTGCCGCGGGTGAAGAAGTGCACGCCTTCCATGCCGTGGGCGTGGGTGTCGCCGAAGAGGCTGTTCTTCCAGCCGCCGAAGGAGAAGTAGGCCATCGGCACCGGGATCGGCACGTTGATGCCCACCATGCCGACCTCGACCTCGTTCTGGAAGCGACGGGCGGCGCCGCCGTCATTGGTGAAGATCGCCGTGCCGTTGCCGTAGGGGTTGTCGTTGATCAGCTTCAGTCCCTCGTCGTAGGACTGCACGCGCACCACGGACAGCACCGGGCCGAAGATCTCGTCGTCGTAGACCGGCATACCGGGCGTGACATTGTCGAAGAGCGTCGGCTTGAGGAAGAAACCCTCGCCGTCGGCGTCGACGTCTCCCTCGCGCCCGTCCACGACGAGCGTCGCTCCCGCGTCGACGCCCTTGTCGAGATAGGACGTGACCTTGTCGGCGTGCTCGCGCGTCACGAGCGGACCCATGTCGCTGCCGCGGGTGCCGTCGCCCGTGACGAGCTTGCCCATCCGGTCGGTGATCTTGGAGATCAGATCGTCGGCGATCGGTTCGACGGCGAGCAGGGCGGAGATGGCCATGCACCGCTCGCCCGCGGAGCCGAAGCCGGCGTTGACGGCGGCGTCGGCGGCCAGGTCGAGGTCAGCGTCGGGGAGAACCAGCATGTGGTTCTTCGCGCCGCCGAGGGCCTGCACGCGCTTGCCGTGGGCGGTGCCGGTCTCGTAGACATACTTGGCGATCGGCGTGGAGCCGACGAAGGAGACGGCCTTGACGTCGGGGTGGGTCAGGAGCGCGTCGACCGCCTCCTTGTCGCCGTGCACGACGTTGAGCACGCCGTCGGGCAGGCCGGCCTCTTTCCACAGTGCCGCAACGGCATTCACCGCCGAGGGGTCCTTCTCGGACGGCTTGATGACGACCGCGTTGCCGCAGGCGATGGCGATGGGCACGAACCACAGCGGCACCATCGCCGGGAAGTTGAAGGGACTGATCACCGCGACGACGCCGAGGCTCTGGCGGATCGAGTAGACGTCGACCCGGGTCGAGACGTTCTCGGAGAAGCCGCCCTTGAGCAGCTGCGGGATGCCGCACGCGAACTCCGCGACCTCGAGGCCGCGCGTCACTTCGCCCACCGCGTCGGAGAGCACCTTGCCATGCTCCGACGTGATGATTGCGCCGATCTCCTCCTTCTTGGCGTTGAGCAGTTCACGGAACGTGAAGAGCACCTGCGTGCGCTTGGTCAAGCTGGCGTTCTGCCATTCGTTCTCCCAGGCGGCCTTCGCACCCCGCACGATCTCGTCGACGAGGTCCGTCGAGGCGAGGTCCAGGACGCCGGTCTGGGCGCCGGTGGCCGGGTTGTAGACGGGGGAGGTTCGCTCGGCGGTGCCCTCCCAGGCCGCGCCGTTGATCAGGTGGGTGATGCGAGTGGGCGTGCTCATGGTTGCTCCTCCGGCTGCTCAAATGTTGTTACATACTAACATACACCGCATTCGGTATGCGGTCAGGTCACGCGGTGGGTGACTCCAGTTTGGGTGGGCTCGCCCAGGCGCTCAAGTGCTCCTCGATCGCCCGCTTCATGAATCGGCTGGACTCCTCGGCGCGGTCCTCCCATGCGAAGACACACGCGGTGAGTATGCCGTCGAAGCCGTTGCGCTCCAGCGCGGCGAAGAAGCGACCGAAGTCGACTTCCCCTTGTCCCATGTCGAGGTGCTGGTGGACCGTGACCTGGGAGCCAGGCGGGTTGACGATATAGCGCAGGCCGGAGGATGCCGTGTGGTCGTAGGCGTCGGCGAGGTGGCACATGGTCGTCAGGTCGCCGGCCTTGTCGAGGATGCCGTCGACGTCGTTGCCCTGATGGAAGGTGTGCGGCGTGCAATAGAGGAAGGAGACGTTGTCGCTGTTGAGCGCGCGGATCAGGTCGATGGCCCGCTTGCCGTCCTCTTCGAAGTCGTCGGGGTGCGGCTCGAGCACGAGCCGGATCCCCTCCTTCTCGAAGACGGGCAGCAACTCCTCCATCGAGCGCCAGAACTGCGCCTCGCAGACGTCCGCCTGCCGCGGGTTGCCGTTGAACTCCGAGTTCATCGTGTCCACCCCGAGCAGCGACGTCAGCTGGATCGCGCGCTTCCAATAGCGCACGGCTGCCTGCCGGGCGTCCTCGTCCGGGCCCGACCACGTGTAGAGGGGCAGCACCGACGAGACGCCGACCCCGGCCCCCTGCAACGCTTTTCGGAAGGCCTTCGCGCCGGAGTCGTTCACGCGCGGGTGCGTGAAGAAGGGCGTGAAATCCTCACGGGGCGACAGTTCGATCCACTCGTAACCGAGGTCGGCGACGACCCCCGGGAGCGACTCCAGGGTGGTGACCTCACGGAACATGTAGGGGTCGAGGGCGATCTTCACGTCAGCGTCTCCTTGTCCACGAGGGTGACCGCCACCGGCTGACCGGAGGCGAGCGACTGCATACCGGCCTCGCACACGGCGGTGGAGGCATAGCCGTCCCACGAGGTGGCGCCCACCACTTCGCCGCGGCGGGTGGCATCGACCCAAGCCTGGAACTCCAAGTCATAGGCGAGGCCGAAGCGAGCAATGAAGTCCGGGTCCACTGTGCCGCCCCAGGATCCGGCCGGCTCACCGACCCGTGTGGTGTAGAGGCCCGACTGCGGCCGGCCCGCGATGGCCGTGCCGCGCTCCGAGACCGCCTCGCAGCGCACCTCATACCCGACCTGGCAGTTGACGAAGACCTCGTTGGACACGACGCCACCGCCCGCCATGGTGAAGAGCGCGACCTGCGGGTCGATGACGCCTTCGCAGGCGTGGCTCGTCGGCGCAGGGGAGAGCACCTGGATGGTGGTGATCTCCTGGCCGAACATGAAGCGCGCGACGTCGACCTCGTGGACCAGCGAGTCGCGCACGATCATCTCCGAGCGGAACTCGGGGTTGGGAACCGATTTGTTCCGGTGCGTGTTGTGCAACAACAGCGTTCGGCCCAGATCGCCGGACGCGAGCAGCTGCTGCAGCTGCGCATACTGCGGGTCGAAGCGGCGCATGAAGCCGACCTGGATGAGTTCCTTGCCGGCCTCGCGCTCGGCGCGCAGCACCCGCAGGGACGACTCGCTGTCCATCGTCAGCGGCTTCTCACACAGGACATATTTGCCCGCCGCGATGCACGCGAGGACTTGCTCTTCGTGGACGAAGCCGGGGGAGGCGATGACCACCGCATCCACCTCGTCGTCGGCGACGAGCGCCAGCGGATCGTCGACCGAGCGCACCCCGTCATACCGCCCGGCCAGGGCCGCGGCTCGGGCCATGTCGGGATCCGACACGGCCACGAGCCGGGCTCCGGAGACGCGGTGGACGAGACGGTCGGCGTGGTCGGCGCCCATCATGCCGACACCGATCACTCCGACGCGCAGTTCGTTCTCAGCCACGGTGGTTCCTACTCCTTGTGCTCTTCGACAGATGTCGCACCGTGCCCACGCTGGAAGAGCGAGTGGTCGACCTCGGCCTCGACCGCGTCGGCCGCCGCAGCGTCCGCGGTGCCGTCGGCCTCGCTCGCACGCAGCTCGTGGCTGAGCTCCGCGAGTTCCTGGCCACCGGCCATCTCCGCCGTGAGCTGGTCGAGGGTGATCTCGTCGCGGTGGGCGTCGAGGACCAACCGGCCCAGCTTGAGGATGACGAAGTGGTTGCCGACCATGTAGGCGTGGTGCGGGTTGTGGGTGATGAAGATGACGCCGAGACCGCTGTCGCGCATCTTGGTGACGTACTTCAGCACGACGCCGGACTGCTTGACACCGAGGGCCGCCGTCGGCTCGTCGAGGATGACGACGCGGGCACCGAAATAGATCGCGCGGGCGATGGCGATGCACTGCCGCTGGCCGCCGGAGAGGGCGCCGACCGGACGGTCGAGGTCCGGTATGACGATCCCCATCTTCTGGAGTTCCTCGCCCGAGATGCGCTTCATGGCGTCGATGTCGAGGCCGAAACCCTTCTTCATCTCGTTGCCGAGGAAGAAGTTGCGCCACACCGACATCAGGGGTGCGAGGGCCAGGTCCTGGTAGACCGTGGCGATGCCCTTGGCCTGCGCCTCGCGCGGGGAGTTGAAGCGGATCTCCTCCCCGTCCATTCGCACCACACCTTCGGTGTGCTGGTGCAGCCCGGCGATGATCTTGATCAGTGTGGACTTGCCCGCGCCGTTGTCGCCGAGGACGCAGGTGACCTCACCCGGACTGACGCTGATGTTGACGCCGCGCAGTGCGTGGACGTTGCCATAGCTTTTGCCGACCTCGTCGAGTTCGAGAAGTCGGGTTCCTGTCGCCGTTGCCGTGGTCATGCGTCCGCCCGCTTCCTGACGTAGTTGTTGATGAGGACGGCCGCGATGAGCATGACGCCGAGGAAGGTGCGCAGCCAGTCGACATCCCAGCCGGCATAGCTGATGCCCAGCACCGCCATGCCGTAGATGAGCGCACCGATCGATGCACCGACGATGGAGCCATAGCCGCCGGTGAGCAGACACCCGCCGATGACGGCCGCGATGATGTAGATGAACTCGTAGCCGGGGCCGGTGCCGGACTGCAGGGTGTTGTACTCGAAGAGGGTGTGCATGCCCAGCAGCCAGGCTGCGAAACCGGTCCCCATGAAGAGCGCGATCTTCGTCGCGACCACCGGAACACCCACCGCTCGAGCGGCAGCGGAGTCGCCACCGGCGGCGAGGATCCAGTTTCCGTACTTGGTGCGCAGCAGCAAGTAGGAGACGGCGACGGTCAACAGGATCCAGTAGATGATCGGGATCTTGATGTTCACGGAACCGATCGAGAACTCCGATGCGAACACGGCGTGGGCGGAATTGAAACCCTCCATGTCACTGATCGAGTTCGAGGACACGCCGCCGGTCACGATCCGGGTCATAGCGAGGTTGGCGCCCCAGAAGACGAAATAGGTGCCAAGTGTGACGAGGAAGCTCGGCAGCTTCGTGACATGCAGCAGCCAGCCGTTGAAGGCGCCGATCGCGAGGGCGAAGAGCAACGAGATCAGGACGCCGACCCAGACGTTGAGGTTGAAGTACCACGCCGAGTGGGCTGCCGTAAGCCCTGCGGTCGTCACCGCGACACCTGTCGAGAGGTCGAACTCGCCACCGATCATCAGCAGGGCCACGAAGACGGCCATGATCCCGATGGTCGATGCCGAGTAGAGGATGGTGCCGATATTGCCCACGCTCCGGAAAGCCGGTGCGACCGCGAGGAAGAGGGCAACCAACACCGCAGCACCGATAAGGGCACCGACAGCCGGCATGCCGAAGAAGGTCGAAGCGGCGGACCTGGTCCGGACTCTGTCGTCCGAGGCGGTCGCGGTTGATGCTGTGCTCATCGGCCGATCACCGGGTCCCGTTGGCAGCGAACTTCGCTACCGCTTCGATGTTCGTGGAGTCGATGAACGCCGGGCCGGTCGGCACCCGCTGGCCACCGCCGATCACGTTGCCGTTGATCTTGTACAGATAGAGCGACGTCACGGCCAAGTAGCCCTGGAGGAAGGGCTGCTGGTCGATGGCCCACTGGACCTTGCCACCCTTGACCGCGTCGACGAGTGCGGGGTTGGTGTCGAAGGTCCCGATCTTCGCTGCCGACCCGGCACCCTCGACGGACTTGACAGCGTCCAGAGCGAACGGTGCCCCGAGAGTGACGACCCAGTCGATCGTCTTGTCCTGCGTCAGCTGCGCCTGCAGCGACGTCACCACCGCGGCGTCGTTGCGACCATCGACATAGACCCGCGCGACCTTCACGGCACCGCCGGCACCGTCCTCGACGCCTTTGCAGCGCTCCTCCAGCTGCTGTTGGCCCTGCTCCTGGATGACGCAGATGGCGTTCTTGGCGCCGTCCTTGGCCAGTCGCTCGCCGACCGCCACGCCAGCATCGGTCTCGGCCTGGCCGAAGTAGCCGATCACACCGAGGTCCATGGCATCCGGGCCACCGGCGTTGAACATCGAGACGGCAATGCCACCCTCGATCGCCTTCTTGACTACGGGGCCGATGGCTCCGGTGTTGGGGTTGGTCGCGGCGATCCCGTCGACTTTCTTGTCGATGGCCGCCTGGATGAGCTGAGCCTGCTTCGTCGCGTCGGGGTCGTTGGTGTATTCGAGATTCACACCGACGTCGGTGGCTGCCTGCTCAGCGCCCTTGCGGATGATGTCCCAGAAGGTGTCACCGGGAGCTTGGTGAGTCACCATCGTGACGGTCATGGTCTTTGCCTTGGCGCCGTCGGCACCGACCTTCTGCTCGACGGCCTGCCGGCCGCCGGTCGAGGAGCACGCCACCAGCGAGCCCATCAGTGAGAGTGATACGGCGGCGACGCCGAGCTTCTTGCGTTGGATCATGTGAGCACTGACCTTTCGAACATCACCGCTTCGTCGAGGCGGTGTCCTTGCGGTGGGTGGTGATCTGCAGTCGGCGTCGGTGCCGCTCCAGAAGATGTCGCGGGCGTGGTCACCTCCCTGCTGTGAAGGGGAGACGGGGGTCGGGCGGGAGGTCCGACCAGGCGTCCCGCACCCAGACGTGTGCCGGGTCCATGCAGATGCGCCACGCGCGTTCCGCGCCGGGGCCGGCCATGACGTTGAGGTAGTAGAGGTCGGCCGTCGGCGCAGCCATCGCGGGGCCGTGCCAGCCGTAGGGCACCAGGACGACGTCGCCGGAGCGCACCTCGGCGACCACGTCGATGGGCCGCTCCGGCTGCTCGTTCGACCCATAAACTCGTTGGTAGCCAACGGGATCGGTGCCACGCGGGTCGGTGGGCTGAAGCTCGAAGTAATAGATCTCCTCGAGCTGGGTCTCCTCGTCGGTCTCGGTGTCGTGCTTGTGCGGCGGCCAGGAGCTCCAGTTCCCCGCCGGCGTGATGACCTCGCACACGAGGATCGAGTCGGCGTCGAGGACCTCGGGCAGTCCGAAGGAGCGCACCTCCCGCGAAGAGGTGCCGGCACCACGGATCTCGACGGGCACCTCGTCAGCGCGGATGTGGCGGAACGGTTTCGGGGCCGCGAGCTTCGTCGCCGGTGCCCCCGTGAGGGCCACGCGGGCGGGACCACCCTCGGCGGTGACGCGCACGACGGCGCCGCGGCCGGCATACACAACATCGGTCGCGGACGCGAAGACGTGCGCCCGGCCGGCCAGCACGATGTCGTGCGCGGTGCCGTCTTCGTCCGTGACCTCGACGCGGACCGAGCCGTTCAGCGGCACGACGATCGTCTCTTCGACGCCGCTGTCGTGGGTCACCGACGCGCCCTCGCTGATCTCGGCGACGCGCAGCATCGTATGCTGCCAGCCGTCGATACCCGCGTCGATCACGGTCGCGTAATCTCCTTGGGCGGCAGCGCCTTTCGGGAAAACCCAGTGCTCGTTGTCGCGGCCGGTGCCGGTGGTCATGGGGCCTCCTGGTGGACGAGTCGGGCGGCGATGTCGACGGCGGCAGCGACGTCACCGTCCGGGGGGAAGAGCAGGGCGCGACCGACGACGAGACCCCGCACAGGCGGGATGGTCAGGGCATGGGCCCACCGCTCATAGGTCTCGTCGGCGCGGCCCTGCGGGTCGCCGCCGAGCAGCAGCGTCGGCAGGGTCGTTGCCTCCATCACGCGCTCCAGGTCGTCGACGACCGGCAGCTTCAGCCAGGTGTGGGCGCTGCTGTCGCCGAGCCCGGAGGCGATGTGGATGGAGCGGATCGTCGAGTCGGGGTCCAGCAGGTTGTTCACCCGCCCGTCGCGAACCTCCGACATGAATGGCTCGATCATCGCCATCAGTCCGTATGCCGCGAGCTCGCCGATCGCCCGAGCGCTCGCTTCGAGGGTGGGCGCGGTGCCGGCGTTGCCGAGCGCGATGCGGGTGAGCATCTTGCCGCCGTCGAGACCCCGCTGCTGCAACGCCGCCGCCGTGTAGGCCGTGAAGCGGTCGTCGAGTTCGAAGCAAGCCCCTTGCAGCCCACCGCGATTCATCGAGCCGATCGCGAGCTTGCCCTCCAGGGAGCCCATCAGCACGAGGTCGTCGAGCACATCGGGCGTGCCGAGCACACCGTCGACCCCAGGGCGCGACAGGGCACTCACGAGCCGCTCGAGCAGTTCGGCGCGGCTGGCCATGGCGAGCGGGTCGGTGCGCACGCCCAAGGCGCCGCGGGCGGGGTGATCGGCGGCCACGATCAGCAACCGGCCGTCGGCACCCACCCGTTCGCGACGGCGGCGCGTCGCCCAGGCCGCGGCGATGCGTTCGGGTTCGCGGACGCGGATCTCGGTGACGCCGGCCATCGTCAGCGGGGTGGCGGCGGCGGTCATGATTCGGACCTCCGGCCGTCCAGAGCCGCCTCGACCTCTGCGGTCGTGGGCATGGCGGTCGAGCACTCCAGTCGCGAGGCGACGATGGCACCCGCCACATTGGCGAACTCGACGGTCCGGCGCAGGTCCCAACCGGAGAGCAGTCCGTGGATGAGGCCACCGCCGAACGCGTCACCTGCACCGAGTCCGTTGACGACCTCGACCCAGTGCGGAGCCACTTCGATGCGCTCCTCGGCAGTGGCCGCAAGCACACCTTTGGGCCCCTGTTTGACGATGGCGAGGTCGAGGCCCCGCTCGAGCAGTGCATCGGCAGCGCGCTGCGGATCGCGTTCTCCCACAGCGACAAAGCATTCTTCGGCATTGCCGACAGCCACGCTCACGTGCTCCAGCGCACGCGCCACTTGCGTGCTCGCCTGTGCCGGGTCGTCCCAGAACATCGGACGATAGTCGAGGTCGAGGACCGTATGGCTGCGTCGTCCCCTGCGCTGCCACGCCGCGAAATGCGTTGCCCGAGAGGGCTCTTGGGACAGACCCGTCACAGTTGCCCAGAAGACCGGAGCACTCGCGATCTCATCCAGCGGCAGATCTGCCTCGGTCAGCAACAGATCCGGCGCGGCCGGATAGCGATAGAAGTAGAGCGGGAAATTGTCGGGCGGAAAGATCTCGCAGAAGGTGACCGGGGTGGGGGGCCCGTCGCCGTCGATCGTCGAGATGAACCGTGGGTCGATGCCGAGACGCGCGCTCTCCGCGTGGACGAACCGCCCGAAGGGGTCGTTGCCCACCTTGGTCACGAGCGCAACGTGATGCCCATGCCGTGCAGCGGCCACGGCGACATTGGTGGCGCTGCCGCCGAGGAACTTGCGGAAGGTGCTGACATCCTCCAGCCCCACGCCGTGGTCGAGCGGGTAGATGTCTACCCCGCTGCGCCCCAACGAGATGACGTCGAACGTCTGACCGTCTGCCATGACGTCAGGTTCCATCCGCAATGGACGCGTCGAGGCCGGGAATCTCACTCATGTGCACGAGCCGAGCCTGGGCGCGGGACAGGTCGCAGGCGTGGGCGATCCGGCTGGCTTCGAGAGCATCCCGAACTGTGCACGGGCTGGGTGACGTGGTGGCGACCATGCCGGCGAAGGCGCTCAGCTCGGCCAGATAGGCGTCGTGGAAGCGCTCGAAGAAGGACCAGCACTGCGGGCCGGCGGGGAACTGCACACCGTCCTCCAGCGAGCGCAGTGCCAGCGAGTCGTCGAGTCCCACGGCGACGGCACCGCCCGAGCCGGTGACCTCCATCCGCACGTCGTGCCCGGCACCGTTGTAGCGCGTGGCCGTCACCGTGACGAGGGTGCCGTCGTCCAGGGTGATGATGGCCGCCGCGGTGTCGACGTCGCCCTCCTCGGTGAACATCGGGTCGCCCTTGTTGGCGCCCGTGGCATAGACGGTGGTCGGCTCAGCGCCGCTGACAAAGCGGATGATGTCGAAGTCGTGGATATTGCAGTCGTGGAAGATCCCGCCGCTGACCTTTACGTATGCCCGAGGAGGCGGCGCCTGGTCGTGGGTCGTCGCGCGGATGGCGTGGATGGTCCCGATCTCTCCGCTGGCCACTGCGGCCCGCGCGCGCCGATAGGCCGCATCGAAGCGGCGCTGGAAGCCGATGTGCGCCAAGGTGCCGGTCTTGGCCTCGAGTTCGGCAAGCTCGATGGTCTCCCCGAGAGTGCCCGCGACCGGCTTCTCGCAGAAGACCGGGATCCCCGCCGTGAGAGCGGCCCGCAGCAACGGAGCATGACCGTTGGTTGCCGTGGCGATGACCAGGCCGTCGATCCCCTGATGCACGAGGTCGAGAGGGTCCGCGACCACCTCGGCACCGATCTCAGCAGCGACCGACGAGGCGGCCTCGTGATTGAGATCGGCGACCACGATTGTGTCGACGCCAGCAACATCCTTGAGGGTGCGTGCATGAAAGGCGCCGATGCGCCCGACTCCGGCAACCGCGAGCTTCATGCCACCGTCCTATCGCCATCGATTGTCCGTGTGCTCCTCGCGGCCGTCCGCGTGGGCACGACCACAGCATCCCCGGCAGGCTCAGCCATGTCAAGAATTTGTCAGGACATTCTCATATGTTGCCATCATCATCTCGTGGCGAGGTGCCAGCCTCGCACTTCTCGTGGCTCAAGAGTCACCCAGCCGGCACCAGCAGCCGAGTTGACCATGGCATCGAGGGCGTGCGCGGAGGCCACCGCATCGCCGAGCACCGGACCCTCCGGCTGACCGCTCAGGATCGACCGGACGAAGCCGGCGAGCTCGATGACCTTCGTGTCGTCATAGCTCGTGGGAATGCTGGAACCGGGCTGGAAGCGGCCGTGGTCCCCGGCACCAGGGCCGACGAGCAGGCGGGTGCTGGGCTGGTCGGCGTAGTTGGCGCCCGTGGACAGGCGCAGCTCACCGGGCGCGCGGAAGTCCCACTCCACCAGCCCTTGTGACCCGTGCACCTCGATGCCGTAGTTGTTCTGCTCGCCGACGGCCACCCGGCTCGACTCCAGGGCGACGAGGACACCGGACTGCATACGCATCATCGCCTGGACGTAGTCCTCGTTCTCGACCTGCCCCTTGGGTGCGTCGGGATCGCCGAGGCCATGCCCGTAGGTCATGGCACCGGGCACGATGGTCGGCCGCTGCGCGATGAAGATGGCGGTCTGGGCGACGAGCGACTCGATGTCGCCCAGCACGTAGCGCGTCAGGTCCACGGCGTGCGAGGCCAAGTCGCCGAGGACTCCATGACCACCCGAGGCCAGGGAGTAGCGCCAGGTCAACGTGCCGAGTGGGTGCGCGGCATAGTCGGTGAGCAGCCGGACGCGGGCGTGCGTCGGAGCGCCGATCGCGCCCTCGGCCACGAGGTCGCGCAGCTTCGCCATGGCGGGGATGGCGCGGTAGTTGAACCCCACCGTGCCCTGCACTCCAGCGTCGGCGACGGCGTCGGCGACGGCTTGGGCGTCGGCCGCGGAGAGGCCGACGGGCTTCTCGATCCACAGGTGCTTGCCGGCCTGCGCGACGGCGACACCGATCTCCTGATGGAGGGCGTTGGGGGCGGTGACGCTGACGGCCTCGACTGCCGGGTCGGCGAGCAGGTCGCGCCAGTCGTCGTATGCCGTGGCGAACCCGTGTTTGCTCACTGCCGCTTCGCGTGCGGCAGGCACGCTGTCGGCAACGGCCACGAAGACCGGTGTCACCCCGAGGTCGGCGTAGTGGTGGCGCAGCCGAGCCCAGGCGCGCGCGTGGACGTCGCCGAGCCAGCCGGCCCCGATGACACCGACGCCGATCGTGCGTCGTCCAGTCGAATCCATTTGTGCCATGGCTGTTCCGTTCTGCTCAAGCGGGAGTCAGGGGTTGGGGGAGGCCGGTCTCGGCCTCGCGGCGGAGCGCCCGCAGCTGGTCTCGTATGCCGTAGGGCTTGACCCCGAGCACCTCGTCGCTGCGTGGGGTCGCCAAGCTGGTGTCGGCCGGCATGGGCGCGGGCAGCATCTGCCCCTCGGGCACGGGGCTCGTCGTGATCAGGGATGCGTCGAGGTCGAAGACCTCGGCCGCAGCCTGCGCCAGCTCGAGCCGGGTCACCGCGTCCGCGCCCACCACGTGCAGGATGCCGTCGGCCTCGCGGTCGAGGGCGAGCAACAGTCGCGCGCCGATCTCGGCAGCGGTCACGGGGGAGGCGACATTGTTGATCGCCGGGCCTTGCCAGACCGAGAACTGCTGACCGGCCGACAGGGAATCGACCAGGGAGAGAACGAAATAGCCGAAACCGCAATCTTGCGCACGCGGTGCCGAGGGCTGCGTGAGGTGGCGGCCCTGCACGCCACCGACGCGCGCGACGAACCCGTGATCTGCCCGGTCGATCACGACCTGCTCGGACAATGCCTTGTAGAGGCCGTAGAGGTTGAGCGGATTGACGGGCTCGTCCTCGTCGACATCGTGGCCGAAGCCGTCGAACACCCAGTCGGTGGAGAGGTAGCCGAACCGAGCACCTGCCGCGTTGCACGCATCCACGAGGCGACGGGTCATCCCGACGTAGGCGTCGAACCCGGCCTTGCGGTCCCGGTAAAGGCCCTGCAGATCGTTGTCGATCGCCAGGTGCAACACCGCAGTGCTCTCGTGGTCGGCAAGGGCAGCCGCGATGTCGCCGGGGTCGGCGAGGTCGGTCAGTCGCCAGGCCCACGGGAAGTCCGGGCCCGGATCGCGCCGGACGGCACAGAGCACGTCCGCCCCGCGGCCGGCGAGCACGGAAGCGACATTGCCGCCGACGAAACCCGTTCCGCCGGTGAGCAATACCCGGTGGCTCATGCCGGGTCCGACGAGATCTCGTCGAGACGAACGGGACGCCCCTCTTTGAGCGACCGGGTCGCGGCGATGCCGATGCGCACCGGCTCGCGGCCGTCGGTGGTGCCCACAGGAGAGGCGCCACCGTCACGGACATAGTCGGCGAAGGCGGCCCACTCGAGGCGGTAGGACGGCAGATACCGGTCGAGGAAGAACCACGGCAGCGGCTCCGCGGCCGTCGTGTCCGGGGTGCGCACCCACGCGGCGTGTCGAAGGGGGTTGTCCGAGAGCGCCATACCGCCGGAGCCGAAGGCCTCGACCCGCTGGTCGTAGCCGTAGACGGCTTCGCGGCTGTTGTCGATCGTGGTGATCGTGCCGTCCTCGTGGGTCAGCACCACGACAGCGGTGTCCACATCACCGGCGTCACCGATGCGCCGGTCGACCCGCACGGCGCCGCGGGCGTAGACCTCGACGACCTCGGAGCCGACGACATAGCGGGCCATGTCGAAGTCGTGGATCATCATGTCGAGGAAGATGCCGCCGCTGACGGCGACATACTCGGGCGGCGGGGGCGCGGGGTCGCGGCTGGTGATGCGCACCAGGTGCAGCTCGCCGATCTGGCCCGTGCGCACGGCGGCGGCGACCGCCGCGTGGCCCGGGTCGAAGCGGCGGTTGAAGCCGACCATGAAGGGAACGCCGGCGGCCTCGACGGCGGCGAGGGCGCGGTCGACCTCGGCGAGGTCGAGGCTGACCGGTTTCTCGCAGAGGATTGCCTTGCCGGCCTCGGCTGCCTTGATCGTCAGGTCGACGTGGGTGTCCGTGCTCGTGCAGATGGCGACAGCGTCCACCTCCGGGCTGGCCAGCAGCTCGTCGATGCCGAGGGCCGCCACCGCGAGGTCGCCGGCCACCTGTTGAGCGACCTCGGGCACGGCGTCGGCGACGGCCGTGACCGTCGTGCCGGGCACTTCACGAAGCAGCAACCCCGCGTGCATCCGGCCGATCCGGCCAGTGCCCACGACACCCATCCGCACGGGTGGGCGGCTGTCCGCCTCGGCAACCCCAAACCCTGCACCCTGCCCGGCCATGCCACTCCCATCGTTGGTTGGTGATGCGCGATCGGCGAGCTGAGCGCTGGGGCGCGCCGACGCGCGGGTCGACACCACATACTCAAGAGCCTCCGTCTTCAAATGTCAAGACATTAGGCCAATAAGCCGGTGACGTATCCGGTGCTGTCAGGACACCATGTCATGAGCGGCTCTTTGTCGCTTTGTTCGTATGTCCGGTGACCTACACTGCGCCGATGGACACCATCCCGGTCGTCATCGATCGCGCCAGCCCGGTCCCGCTCTATCACCAGCTGGCCGAGCAACTCACCGCGGCGATCGAGAGCGGCCGCCTCGGCCCGGGCGACCCGTTCGAGAACGAGTTGGCGTTGGCCGATCGGCTGGACCTATCACGGCCGACCGTGCGCCGGGCGATCGCCGAACTGGTCCAGCGCGGACTGTTGGTTCGGCGGCGGGGTGTCGGCACGACGGTCGCCAGTCCCATGGTGCACCGTCGCGATGAGCTGACGAGCCTGTATGACGACATGGAGCGCCGCGGTCAGCATCCGGTCACGCGGGTGCTGCGTCTGGAGCACGACGTGCGCGACCCCGTGGCCGCGGAGGCGCTCGGCGTGCCGGCCACGACGCCATTGGTGTTCATCGAGCGGCTGCGCAGCGCCGGCGACGTCCCCGCCGCGCTGATGCACAACTGGCTCCCGCCGGCATACGCCGACATCACCTTCGCCGACCTCGAGGGCGGCAGCCTCTATGGCTGGCTCAAGGCGAGGGGCATCAAACCTGTTGTGGCACACCAGGTTATCGGGGCTCGTCGGCCGACGGCCGGCGAGCGCAAGCTGCTGCGACTCGCGGCCGGGGACCCGCTGCTGACCATGTCGCGCCGGGCGTATGCCGCGGATGGCTCGGCCGTCGAGTACGGCGATCACTGCTACCGGTTCGACCAGTACGCCTTCGACGTGACCGTCCACGAGAGATAACACGCCGTACGAAGAATCCCCACGAAGAAACCCCACGAAAGTGTCCTCGCTCCTTCGTCGCTGCGGTACTTCGCGAGATGTGCTCGCTCCTAGTTCGGCGCCTTGACGACCAGGACGGGAACGGGAGAGTCGAGGATCAGGGTCTGGGTGACGCTGCCGAGCAGCGCCTTGCCCATGGGGGAACGGCGGCGTGCACCGATCACGAGCAGCGTGGCCCCAGTTCGCTTGACGGCATCGAGGATCGTCTCCGCAGTGTCGTCGATCTCGGCCGAGGCCGCTTCGAGGTCGAGGCTCCAAGAAACGTCCGCGACCGACGCCGCGGCGAAAGCCTTTGCGAGGTCGTCGCCGACCGAGGCTTCGAGTGCGGCCCGGTGATCCTCGTCGGCCGCCTTCTCGACGCTGATCACGATCAGCTCTTCGCCGCGCTGGGCGGCCTGGCGCGCTGCTTCGGTGAGGACGGCCTGGCTGTAGCGCGAGGTCTGGTGGGCGACGGCGACGGTCATACGGTCTCCTGATGGCTGAGGTGTGGGTGAGCGGCGGGTCGAGGTGACGTCGTCAGGCTAAGGCAGGCCCAGACCGAGGGACGCCAGGTATTCCCGGGTCTTGACGGCGTTGGGCAGGGGATAGGACTTGTCGCAGCCGTACATGTCTTCTTCACAGATGACGTAGAGGTCCTTGTCGAGGTCGGCGAGGGCCTCGATCATCAGGCCCATGTCGGGCTCGCCGAGTGGCGGGGCGACGGCGCAGCCGGCCTTGACGGCCTTGACGAAGGGCCAGTCCTCGTCGTGGGCCTGCTTGACGATGAGCGGATCCATCGCCTTGATGTGCACATAGGAGATGCGCTCGGGATACTTGCGGCACAACTCCATCGGGTCGCCGGAGCCGTAGACGATGTGGCCGGTGTCGAGGCAGAAGCCGACGTATTCGGGGTCGGTCGCCTCGAAGACGCGGTCGATGTCCTCGGGGGTCTCGATGTGGCTGTCGCCGTGCGGGTGGAGCACCATCGTCAGGCCGTAGTCCTGCTTCATGATCTTGCCGAGCCGGTTGGCATTCGCGATGTAACGCTGCCAGGCCTCGGGGGAGAGCACCTTGTCGTCGATGTAGTCGCCGGTCTTCTCGTCGCGGAACATCGGGGGCAGGTGCACGACATACTCGGCGCCGACCTCGGCGTGCGTCTGGCCGATGGCCCGGAAGAGCTTCTCGGTGTCGTCCCACGCCTCGGCCTTGTGCAGGATCCCCCAGCCCGTGCCGGCGACGACCCGGAAGCCGTGCTCGTCCATCACGTCCTTGAGCTCGATCGGGTCGGTGGGGAAGTAGCCGTAGGGGCCGGTCTCCATGATGGAGAAGCCGGCAGTCCGCATCTCCTGCAACGCAGTTCGCCAGTCGATCTGAACGGGGTCCTGCGGGAACCACACGCCCCATTGGTCGGGACACACGCCGATGGTCAGCTTGCGGTAGCGCTCGTCGGGGTTGACGGCCTTGTCGGACATGGGCACGCGATCCTCTCGTCACGAAATGATCTGATGTCCTATCAAAACACCTGGGTCACCAATTCACAATGCCTCTCGATTCCCCGACGGCCCTAGCCTCGATCGTGCATCAGTGATCGGCGTGTCCTGGGGTGTGAAAGTACGGAAGTGCCTGTCCTGCAACGGGATACTTGGACTTACGACAGTTCAAAGTTCCTGAGCGGGAAGGCACTCCGTAGGTGAAGCGTACTTCGTGGTCGAGCGGGTTGGCGATATCTGGTGACGGG
>Ga0209572_1000316_pt1 | contig 82841 bp, 75 predicted proteins | sample EBPBio232012_DNA_FD_185867 | JGI IMG/M metagenome (GOLD analysis project Ga0209572, IMG submission 185867) | Wastewater treatment Type I Accumulibacter community from EBPR Bioreactor in Madison, WI, USA - Reactor 1_1/23/2012_ DNA (SPAdes)... | ecosystem: Engineered > Bioreactor > EBPR >...
AAATCCATTTGCAGAGAACTTCAAGTTGGATGTGAAAACTAACAGCGAATCAAACATTCAAGTTAGAGTTTACGACATGATAGGAAAACTAGTAGAAGACAAAATGATAAACGCTTCTGATATTCAAAATTTTGAATTAGGAAACCAATATCCATCAGGAGTTTACAATGTAATTGTATCTCAAGAGTCTAACACTAAAACATTACGTGTTATTAAAAGATAGTTTTTAAGAAAGACTAAATATTTTAAAACCTCCTCAGGAAACTGAGGAGGTTTTTATTTATATAAAAAATTGATAGGACCAATTAACTAAATACAAATTAACTTTTTGCCATAAAAAATGCCACTCTTAAGAGTGGCATTTTTATACTATTTAGAATATTAAGCTTTTTTGGTCACGTTTTTTAATTTATAAAACGCAAAAATTAAACCAAAAAGCAACAATACTATTAATTTACCATTTATTGGAGCAGGAGCAGGATCTCCACCTTCTAGACCTCCACCGCCACCAGTTCCGTCATCATCATCGCTAGGTTGTGCAAACACAACAAAGTCTGAAAGCAGAACAAATGAAAACAAACAAAATTTATAAAATCTATTCATAACTATACATTAAATCAAGGTGCAAATATAAAATCATTTTTTTAAATAATGTTACATTATTGTGATTTATCGATTAAAAGTAGAATAAATTTTACGAAATCGACATAGTTTATATAAATTCTAGTCAAATTCTGACGTAAAAAATAATTTTACGCTTGGATATTTGCTCTGAGTCATCTGAATTGTGAAATCGGAATCTGCTAAAAATACCAATTGTCCATATTTATCGTGTGCTAAAAACTTTTGTTTAACTCTTTTAAATTCTTTAAACTCTTCATTTTTAGAATCATCAGGTTTTACCCAACAAGCTTTATGAACTGGAAAATTTTCATAAGTACATTTTGCACCATACTCATGTTCTAAACGGTATTGTATTACTTCATACTGAAGTGCTCCAACCGTTCCAATAACTTTTCTATTATTCATTTCAAGAGTAAACAACTGAGCAACACCTTCGTCCATTAATTGGTCAACACCTTTTTCTAATTGTTTTGCTTTTAATGGATCAGCATTGTTGATGTATCTAAAATGTTCTGGTGAGAAACTTGGAATTCCTTTAAAACTCATCATTTCGCCTTCGGTAAGAGTGTCACCAATTTTAAAATTACCAGTATCGTGTAATCCAACAATATCTCCTGGATAAGAAATATCTACAATTTCTTTTTTCTCAGCAAAAAATGCATTTGGACTTGAGAATTTTAAATTCTTATTTAAACGAACATGCATGTAGGGTTTGTTGCGTTCGAAAGTTCCAGAAACAATTTTTATAAATGCCAAACGATCTCTATGCTTAGGATCCATGTTAGCATGAATTTTAAACACAAATCCAGATAATTTTTCTTCTTCTGGGTTTACAATTCTAGTATCGGATTCTTTTGGCTTTGGAGTAGGAGCAATCTCAACAAAACAATCTAATAATTCTCTAACTCCAAAATTATTTAATGCAGAACCAAAAAACACAGGCTGTAGGTTTCCATCCAAATACTCTTGTCTATCAAATTTTGGATATACTTCATCAATAAGTTCAAGTTCTTCACGAAGTTTTTGAGCCGGTTTTTCTTTAATTAATTTTTCTAATTCAGGACTATTGATGTCGGAAATTGCAATAGTGTCTTCAATGTTTTTTCTGCTGTCGCCACTGAAAAGATTTATATTTTGTTCCCAGATATTATAAATTCCTTGAAAGTCATATCCCATTCCAATTGGAAAACTTAAAGGAGTTACTTGAAGACCAAGCTTTTTTTCTACTTCGTCCATCAAATCGAAAGCGTCTTTACCTTCACGGTCTAATTTATTGATAAAAACAATTATGGGAATTTTTCGCATTCTACAAACAGCTACTAGTTTTTCTGTTTGTTCCTCAACACCTTTTGCAACGTCAACCACAACAATAACACTGTCTACAGCTGTTAAAGTTCTAAAAGTATCTTCTGCAAAATCCTTGTGACCAGGAGTATCAAGAATGTTGATTTTTTTGTCTTTGTAATTAAATGCCAAAACCGAAGTTGCTACCGAGATTCCTCTTTGACGTTCAATTTCCATGAAGTCACTAGTTGCTCCTTTTTTGATTTTATTATTTTTTACTGCACCTGCTTCTTGAATAGCACCACCAAAAAGTAACAATTTCTCTGTTAGTGTTGTTTTTCCGGCATCAGGGTGTGATATAATTCCGAATGTTCTGCGACGTTGTATTTCTTTTAAAAAGCTCATAATTGTTATAATGGACTGCAAAAATACTATTTATTAAATAAATAACTAATGGAAGTTGTGATTTGAAAAAATCTTCCTTTTTATTGTGTTAATAAAATTTTGTTAATAGTAAGTGCTATACTTGTTTAATACAGTCGATTTGTTACTTTTGTTGATTGTAATGTATGTGCAGTTTGTGCATGAAAAATAGAAATTAATAAAACCACTTATTTAATTAAAATATAGAATATGAAGTTAAAACAATTGTTTTTAGGGTTAATAATGTGTCTTGCTTTTACATCAAATGCACAAAATAAATCCAAAGAAGTTTTATTCACTATCAATGATAAGCCTTATTATACGGACGAATTTGTAAGGGTTTATAATAAAAATCTTGATTTAGTAAAGGATGAATCTCAAAAAGATTTGAATCAATATTTAGATCTTTATATAGGTTATAAGCTTAAAGTTAACAAAGCAAATAAATTAGGACTTCAAGATGGACAACAGTATTTGTCAGAGTTAAAAACATATAGAACTCAATTGTCTAAAAACTATACAACCGATTCAAAAGTTACCAAAGAATTGGTTGATGAAGGATATAAAAGACTTCAAAAAGAAGTTAATGCTTCTCATATTTTAATTTTAGTTGATGAAAATGCATCTCCTGCAGATACTTTAGCTGCTTATAATAAGACAAAGGCCATTAGAGAGCGAATAATGAAAGGTGAAGATTTTGGAACCGTAGCTGCAGAAGTTTCTCAAGATCCATCGGCTAAAGAAAATAAAGGAAATCTAGGTTATTTTACAAGTTTCAGAATGGTTTACGCTTTTGAAAATGGCGCTTACAATACTCCTGTTGGAACCGTATCTAATCCAGTGAGAACTCGATTTGGGTATCATTTGATCAAAATAAATGATGTTAGAGCAAACAGAGGCGAAGTAGCAGTTGCTCACATTATGATTTTGAAACAAAAAGATAATGAAGAAGTTACAACAGCAAAAACTACTATCGAGGATATTTATAAAAAACTACAACAAGGCGAAAAATTTGAAGAATTAGCTAAGCAATTTTCAGAAGATAAATCATCAGCTTCAAAAGGTGGTGTTTTAAATCGTTTTGGATCAGGGCAATTGAGCTCTGAAGAATTTGAAAATAAGGCTTTTTCATTAACAAAAGAGAATCCAGTTTCTGAGCCTTTTGAGACTCAATTTGGTTGGCATATTGTAAAATTAATTGAAAAATTTCCAATAAAATCATATGAGGATTCTAGAATCGAATTAGAAAATAAAATCAGTAAAGATGATCGTTCTAGATTGATTACAAATTCTTTAACTGAAAAATTAAGAAAAAAATATCCAGTAAAAAGAGATGCTAAATTGTATAGTTCTATTGTGAAATTAGTAACTGACGATTTTTATGAAGCAAAATGGAGCTTGCCAGCAGATGCAAAAAAATATTCTGCAACTCTTTTCAATGTAGGAACTAGAAATTTAACAGGAACAACATTTTTAGATTACATATATTCTCAACAAAAATCAGGAATAGCTATTAAACCAATAGAAAAGCTGGTTGAGAAATTATTTGAAAATTTTGCTGATGAGCACCGTAACCAATATAATAATGAGAATTTAGAAAATGAATTCCCAGAATTTGCATCAGTTATGGAAGAATATCGTGATGGATTATTATTATTTGATTTAATGGATAAAGAAATTTGGCAACGTTCTAAAACAGATTCTGTTGGATTGAAAGCATTCTACGAAACTCAAAAAAATAAATACCAATGGAAAACTCGTGTGACTAGTGAAATTTATTCTTCAAGAGATAAAGAAACTATGAACAAGGTTTTAGCTATGCTTAAAAAAGGGAAAACTCCTAAAGATGTAAAGGATAAATTTAATACTGAGCAAGTATTAAACGTAATGCTTTATGAAGGAACTTATGAAGAAGGAGATAGTGCTTTACCTCAAGGAACTAAAATGGAGTTAGGACTTTCAGAGATAACAAATAAAGGTGAATACTATTTTATTACTAAAGTAAATAAAGTTCTTCCTGCAGGTGCAAAATCGTTAGAAGAATGTAAAGGCAAATTAGTAAACGACTATCAGCAATATTTAGAACAAAATTGGGTTGATGAACTTAAAAAAGAGTTTACTGTAAAGGTAAATCAAGACGTGTTTGAAACAGTAAAAAAACAAATTAAAAAATAATAAACGAAGTAATGATGAATGTATTGAATAACAAAATTGTACAAGGTATTTTCCTTTTTTTAATTGGTTTTTCTGTAAACGCACAAGAGATAATTAAAGACAAAGAACCAGAAAAGAAAGCAACGACGCCACAACAAAAACGTCAACGTGTTGATGGAATTGTAGCAACTGTTGGAGATTACACGGTTTTAGATTCTGATATTGATAAAGCTTTTCTTGAAATTGAAGGTTCTGGTGGTTCTGTAAAAGACATTACTAGATGTCAAATGTTGGGTAAACTACTTGAAGATAAATTGTATGCGCATCAAGCCATTCAAGATTCAATTGTTGTAAAAGATGAAGAAGTAAAAGAGAAAATGAATCAACAAATAGACTATATGGTTGAACAACTTAAGTCTATGGAAAATGTGGTAAAGTATTTCAAAAAGAATAACGAAGACGAGTTCAAAACAGAACTTTTCGAAATCTTGAAACAACAAAAATTAGCTTCTGAAATGCAGAAGAAAATTATTGATCCAATTCAAATTACACCAGAAGAAACTAGAAATTTTTTCAAGAAAATTCCAGAATCAGAACGTCCAATGTTGGGTGCTGAGCTTGAAATAGCACAAATCGTTATTGCACCAAAAGTTTCGCAAGCCGAAAAGCAAGTGGTTATTGATCGATTGAAAGAAATCAAGAAACAAGTGCAAGAAGGCGCAAGTTTTACAACCAAAGCCGTTTTGTATACAGAAGATCCAGGTTCGAGAGCTAGCGGTGGCTTTTATAAAATAAATAAGAAAACACCTTTTGTAAAAGAGTTTAAAGACGTTGCGTTCTCATTGCAAGAAGGAGAAATATCAGAACCTTTTGAAACCGAATTCGGATTTCATATCATTTATTTAGAAAAAGTAAAAGGTCAAGATTTAGAATTACGTCACATTTTGATGATGCCAAAAGTATCTTATGATGCACTCAAAGAAGCCAAAGATAAAATCGAATTGCTAAGAACTAGAATATTGGCTAAAGAAATTACTTTTGCAGAAGCAGCAAGAACTATGTCTGATGAGAAAGAAACTAAAGCTAACGGAGGAACATTAATCAATCCAAAAACTCAAGATACTCATTTTGAATTGACCAATATGGATCCAGTGATTTATGGTCAAGTTTCTAATTTGAAAAGTGGCGAAATTTCTTCAGTTATTTTGGATGAGGATCCAAAAGCTGGAAAGCGTTATAAAATTATAATGGTTACCAATAAAATTGAAGAGCATACTGCTGATTTTAGTAAAGATTTCATTAAAATTAAAGAATTAGCTTTAAAAGAAAAACAAATCAACGCCATTGCTAAATGGACAGATGAAAAGGTAAAAGAAACCTACATCAAAATTAATGGTGAATATAAAGATTGTACTTTTACAAATAATTGGTTGAAAAAATAATAGTATACTTTGGATTTAGATGGATAAAAACATCTAAAATCTAACATCTAAAATCTAATATTAAATATGTCAGACGTAACAGCGATACAGAATTTAGTTCAAAAAAGACTCGAACTTAAAAAAGAAATTTCCAAAATAATTGTAGGTCAAGACGATGTTGTTGACCAAATATTATTGAGTATTTTTTCAGGTGGACACGCTTTGCTTGTTGGAGTTCCTGGTTTGGCAAAAACCTTAATGGTAAATACTATTTCTCAAGCTTTAGGATTGAACTTTAAAAGAATTCAGTTCACACCAGATTTGATGCCTTCCGATATTTTAGGAAGTGAAATTTTAGATGAAAACCGTCAGTTTAAATTCATCAAAGGACCAGTTTTTTCTAATATTATTTTGGCTGATGAGATTAACAGAACGCCACCAAAAACGCAAGCTGCTTTATTGGAAGCGATGCAAGAACGTTCTGTAACTATTGCAGGTCACAATTATAAATTAGATTTACCTTATTTTGTTTTAGCAACCCAAAACCCAATTGAGCAAGAAGGAACCTATCCTTTGCCAGAAGCACAATTAGACCGTTTTATGTTTGCTATCAAATTAGATTATCCATCTTTTGCAGAAGAAGTCGAAGTAGTAAAAAGCACCACTTCTGATGCTAAACCAACTATAAATCCATTATTTGAAGCTCAAGAAATTATCGATTTTCAGCATTTAATTCGTAGAATTCCAGTTGCAGATAACGTTATTGAATATGCTGTGACTTTAGTTGGAAAGACAAGGCCAAATTCTCCATTGGCTACTGATTATGTAAATAATTATTTAGATTGGGGTGCAGGACCAAGAGCTTCGCAAAATTTAATTTTGGCAGCCAAAGCCAACGCAGCTTTCAACGGAAAATTCTCTCCAGATATTGAAGATGTTAAAGCCGTTGCGACAGGAATACTAAGACACAGAATCATCAAAAATTATAAAGCCGATGCTGAAGGAATTACAGAAGAAGTAATTATCAGTAAGTTGATGTAAGATGTTTTTAACAAGCATGAATAGTCAAGCACTATTTTTATTAATCTGTTTGTATCTGTTTTGTAATAGTATTCTATATTTTTTAACTTTAGGAATATTATATCTTTTAAAATTGAAATCTTTTTATGCTACATGGTATAAAAAGATTTTTTTGTTTTTGGGAATTGGCGTGATTGCTTACTTTGTTTTATTTTTTGGGAGAAACTATTTAATTAAATAGAATACTATAGGTAGTTTTTTATCGTTATCAAATAAACGCAATCATGAAAAAATACTTACTTATACTGCCAGAATTAGTTATTTTAATTTTGAGTATTTTATGGTTTTTAGATAATTATCGTGTATCGTCAATTATCAACTATTATGCACTATCAGTTGCACTAATTATGGTGCTCCAAATGGTTTTCAAATTTAAAATACTAGGCGTAGCAATAGCATTAATCATTGCGCTATTTTCTTTATATATGGTTTTGGCAGTTATATCGGAGTTTAATGATTTTCCACAAGTGAACTTTGAGGCGTTAAAATTACTTGTTGTAGGGTTTTATTTTTGCTTTCTTGGATTTGTAGCTGCTACAATTATGGTCTATAAATATGTCATTAAATCAGTCGATAAACATTATTTTAGTTTTATTTAGATTTAATTTACATTTCAAAATTAACAATCATCAATTTTTCTTCGTTAAAATGCGATTTTGATAAAAAATGTATAGTGAAATTCTCGTTTTCGCAAATTATTTCTTTCAATAAAGATATTTGACTAAAAATTTTTTAATGGTATAACGTTTTCGTAAATTTGCGTTGCAAATAAATAAACCTATTATATTATGGCTTTTGATATCGAAATGATTAAAAAAGTGTACGGAACAATGGCTGAACGCGTGGACAAAGCACGTGAGTTAGTTGGTCGTCCATTAACACTTTCTGAAAAGATTTTATATTCACATTTATGGGAAGGAACGCCTTCTCAAGCTTTTTCAAGAGGAAAAGATTATGTTGATTTTGCTCCAGATAGAGTAGCTTGCCAAGATGCAACAGCTCAAATGGCATTATTACAATTTATGCATGCCGGAAAGAAAACAGTTGCTGTTCCTACAACAGTACATTGTGATCACTTAATTCAGGCGAAAGTTGGTGCTACAACCGATTTAGCTGTAGCTAATTCACAATCAAAAGAAGTTTTTGATTTCCTTTCTTCTGTTTCAAACAAATACGGAATTGGTTTCTGGAAACCAGGTTCAGGAATTATCCACCAAATTGTTTTAGAAAATTATGCATTCCCAGGTGGAATGATGATTGGTACCGATTCACATACAGTAAATGCTGGTGGATTAGGTATGTTGGCAATCGGTGTTGGTGGTGCAGATGCAGTTGATGTAATGTCAGGTATGTCTTGGGAATTGAAATTTCCAAAACTTATCGGAGTTAAATTGACAGGAAAATTAAACGGTTGGACAGCTCCAAAAGACGTAATTCTAAAAGTAGCTGATATTCTTACTGTAAAAGGTGGAACTGGAGCGATTGTAGAATATTTTGGTGAAGGCGCTATCAATATGTCATGTACAGGAAAAGGAACAATCTGTAACATGGGTGCAGAAATTGGAGCAACGACTTCAACTTTTGGATACGATGATTCAATGAGAAGATATTTAGCAGCAACTGGTCGTCAGGATGTAGTTGATGCTGCAGATAAAGTAGCGGATTATTTAACTGGTGATGCTGAAGTTTATGCTAATCCAAGTCAATATTTTGATGAATTAATCGAAATTAACTTATCAGAATTAGAACCACATATTAACGGACCTTTCACTCCAGATAGAGGAACGCCAGTTTCTAAAATGAAAGAGGAAGCAACTAAAAATGGTTGGCCTTTAAAAGTAGAATGGGGTTTAATTGGTTCTTGTACCAACTCATCTTACGAAGATATGGCACGTGCTGCTTCTATCGTTGAACAAGCCGTTGCTCACGGAATCTCTCCAAAAGCAGAATTTGGAATCAATCCTGGTTCTGAGCAAATTCGCTATACTATTGAAAGAGATGGAATCATCGCTACTTTTGAGAAAATGGGAACTAAAGTATTTACTAATGCTTGCGGACCATGTATCGGACAATGGGATAGAGAAGGAGCTGATAAAGGTGAAAAAAATACCATCGTTCACTCGTTCAACAGAAATTTCTCAAAACGTGCTGACGGAAATCCAAACACGCATGCTTTTGTAACTTCTCCAGAAATGGTGGCTGCTTTAGCAATCTCTGGTGATTTGTCTTTCAATCCAATAACAGATACTTTATTGAATGATAAAGGTGAAGCGGTTAAATTAAATCCTCCAACAGGTGATGAACTTCCAAAAAGAGGTTTTGATGTTGAAGATGCAGGTTTTCAAGCGCCAGCAGCTGATGGAAGTGGAGTTCAAGTTGCCGTTTCAGAAACTTCTGACAGACTTCAACTTTTAGCCCCATTTGATGCTTGGGATGGGAAAAATATTTCTGGAGCAAAATTGCTTATCAAAGCTTTCGGAAAATGTACTACTGATCATATTTCTATGGCTGGACCATGGTTGCGTTTCAGAGGACATTTAGATAATATTTCAAACAATATGTTGATAGGTGCAGTAAATGCTTACAACCAAGAAGCTAATAAAGTTAAAAATCAATTAACTGGAGAATACGCTGCTGTTCCTGCTGTTGCAAGAGCTTACAAAGCTGCTGGTGTTCCTTCAATTGTGGTTGGTGATCAAAATTATGGAGAAGGTTCATCAAGAGAGCACGCTGCAATGGAACCACGTTTCCTAGGAGTAAAAGCGGTTTTGGTAAAATCTTTTGCTCGTATTCACGAAACGAACTTGAAAAAACAAGGAATGTTAGCGTTAACTTTTGCTAACGAAGCAGATTATGATAAAATCAAAGAAGATGATACTATTAACTTCTTAGATTTAACAGAATTTGCACCTGGAAAACCATTAACATTAGAATTCGTTCATGCTGATGGTTCAAAAGATATAATTTTAGCAAATCACACTTACAACGAAAGCCAAATTGGTTGGTTTGTAGCTGGATCGGCTTTAAACTTAATTGCAGCCAACGCATAATTGGTTAGTAATTTATTTTTGCAAAAAAAGAACTCTCAAGGAAACTTGGGAGTTTTTTTATATATTTGATAAAAAAGTGCTTTATGAATAATGCCATTTGGTTTTTTGATAATATTGATGTTTTCCAAATCTTGTGTCCGCATAGTTATAAAAACTTTGCTGATAATCATGTCTTTAATAATTTTAATAAAGGTGATTTTATCTATTTTGAAGAGGATTCAGCAAATAAAATTTATCTGATTAGTAGTGGCAAAGTAAAGATTGGTTATAATACCGAAAGCGGTGATGAAGTAATTACGTCAATTTTATCTAAAGGTCAAATTTTTGGAGAGAAAGCCATTCTTGGTGAAGATAAGCGAGAAGAGTTTGCTCAAGCAATTGAAAATGGTACTTCAATTTGTGTCATTTCTCTTGATATGATGTATGAAATGTTACGACAGAATAATGATTTTTCATTAAAAATCTACAAATTTATCGGATACAGATTTAAAAAATTAGAACGAAGACTTCAATTACTTTTGTTTAAAGATGCTAAAACAAGATTGCTTGAATTTATAAAAGATTTAGGTGATGAATATGGTTATGATAATATTGTGAGTGGAGACAGAGTTATTCGTCATCCTTATACTCAAAAGGAAATAGCTACTTTAATTGGTACTTCAAGACCAACTTTAAATATATTATTAAACGAACTTCAAAAAGATAATATATTGATTTTTCAAAGAAAAGAGATTATTTTAAAAAAGTAGTTATGTAAGAAGTCTAACATTTTATTGCAATTGGTTTAATTATTTTTGATTAAAATTAAATTGCTATGAAGAAGATTTCGTTTTTTTTATTTCTATTATTTTCAACATTTAGTGTTTACAGTCAAGGTTGTAGCGATGCTGGATTTTGCACTATAGAAAATTTTCAAGTACAATCTGTTGATTCTTTGAACCACAAAAATGCTTTTAAAATTGGAGCAAATTTTGGTGCAGCAGATAATGATATTATTGTTTTTGGTTCCTACCTTGAGTACCAAAGAACAATATCAAAAGTTGTTGATTTAGATTTAAAAATCAATTACTTAAGCCAGTCTGCAAATGGATTCTCTTCTTCAGCATTATCGGATGCTTTTTTGATTTCAAATTTTAGATTGAATAAAACATCAAAGGTTTCCTTAGGTTTAAAAATACCATTCAATGATGGAAATTTAAAAGATAACGGATTTGCATTGCCATTAGATTTTCAACCAAGTTTAGGAACATTAGATTTAATAATTGGAGCTTCAAAAAGATTTGATCGGTGGAATTTTGCTGTAGCATTGCAACAACCATTAACTCAAAACAAAAATGAGTTTATTGCACCAGCTGGAAGTGATTTTTTCTCAACAAATAAATTTATAAGAGCAGGTGATTTACTTTTGAGAGCTTCTTATTTATTCGAGATAAGCGATAAGCTTACTTTAAGTCCAAGCATTCTGCCAATATATCATTTAGCGGAAGATAAATTTACAGATACCGATGGAATCGAAAAGAATATAGATGACTCAAGTGGTTTGACAGTAAATATAAACGCTTATTTAAACTACAAATTGAATAATGTCAGTGGATTGGAGTTTAGTCTTGGTTTTCCGACAATAGTTCGTAAATCTAGACCGGATGGTTTGACAAGAGGATTGGTTGCAAACTTGGAATATAAAATTAAATTTTAACTTTAAAATAAATAGCTATGATCACATTAAAAAAAACAATTTTTATGTTAGTAAGTTTAACTTTACTAATAACTTCGTTAAGTTCATGTTCATCTGATGATGACAATCAAACGACAACACCAGCATATCTGTACAAAGGAACTTTTGTTGCAGCTGTTCATCCAACAAGTGGTTCAGCTACTGTTAATGCTGCTAAAACTATGTTGACATTTACAAGTTTTATGTCTGATAATGGTCCAAATTTGGATATTTATCTAGTTTCAGATTTATCAAATGTAAATGCTGATTTTATTAATCTAGGAAACATTAAAGGATTAAGCGGAACTCATTCTTATGATTTACCTGCTAATGTTGACTTTGCAGTATACAAACATGTTGTAGTATGGTGTTCCGATTTTAATGTTAATTTTGGTTATGCAACCTTGGCTAAACAATAAAAAAATAGTTATAATTTTTGCAAAAAAAAGCTCCTAAATTTAGGAGCTTTTTTAATTATATATTTTTATAAATTTCGGTCAAGCCAGAATCCCATTCTACAGTTTCATAATAAAAGTTAAGTGTAGTTAACTTTCCTTTTTGTTGGATGAAACATTTTCCTGTTACAATTGCGTTGTCACCTTGTATTTTTAATGTATCACCAGTAACTAATTTACTTTCTTTAAATTGCTGATAAACTTTTTGTGCAATTTCTTCCTTAAGTTCTTTTTTAGAATTAAAGGTGCTTACAACAATCATATTTCCACTATTGTTTTTTACAATTAGCTCCATGCCATTGTAGCCATACTTATAAGTGGTAACTTTTGATTTCTCTTGGCCAAAAGAAAATTGTGCCAATACTAAAAGTAGCAAAACTAAAAAGGATTTGTTCATAGATGTAAATTTGGGTTACATTTCAAAACGCTAAAATATCATAATTATTGGAAAGTAGTAACTTTTATTTTAAAAATTAATCAAATATTAATTAAAAAATCAAAGAAGTCAAGTATTTATTGCGGTAAACTCTATAAAATTTGAATTGAAATAGTATATTTTTATTTTGAAAACAAAAAAATTCCGCTTCAAAAGAATGAAACGGAATTTAATTTCGAATTAATAATCTACTAATAGTAAGTATAACGTCTTACTTTAGAAATATATTTTGCAAGTCTTATAACTTGGTGGCTGTAACCATATTCGTTATCGTACCAAACATATAGAACAATGTTTTTCCCGTCGCCAGAAACAATTGTCGCATTGCTATCATAAATAGATGGTGCCGATGTTCCAACAATGTCTGAAGAAACTAACTCGTTGTTTAAAGAATATTTAATTTGCTCTACAAGTTCACCTTCTAAAGCATATTTTTTCATAATATTGTTTACCTCTTCAACAGAAGTTTCTTTACCAACTTCAAGATTCAATACTACAAGAGAACCATTTGGAACAGGAACACGAATAGCATTTGAAGTTAATTTTCCTGCTAAATTTGGTAATGCTTTTGCAACAGCACTTCCAGCACCAGTTTCTGTAATTACCATGTTTAAAGCTGCTGCTCTTCCACGACGGTATTTTTTGTGCATATTATCTACTAAGTTTTGGTCGTTGGTATAAGCATGAATAGTTTCTAAGTGACCTTTTACAACTCCAAGCGTATCTTCAACTGCTTTTAAAATTGGAGTAATAGCGTTGGTTGTACAAGATGCAGCCGAGAAAATATTTACAGTATCAGGATTATAATCGTTGTGATTTACTCCATAAACAATATTTGGAACACCTTTTCCAGGAGCAGTCAATAAAACTTTATCAACTCCTTTAGAAGTTAAATGACGTTTCAAAGCCTCTTCTGTTGTGAAAGCTCCAGTGTTATCAATAACTAAAGCATCTTCAATTCCGTATTTTGTATAATCAATTTCTTCAGGAGAATTAGCAGTAATGATGTGAACTGTTGTTCCGTTGATTATTAGAGCATCATTTTCAGTGTCAGCATTTACAGAACCTTCAAAATCGCCATGAACTGAATCATATCTTAATAAAGAAGCTCTTTTTTCTAATGATTGTGCGTCATTTCTATCACGAGTTACAATTGCTCTCAAACGAAGTTGTTGCCCTTTTCCAATTTTACTCATCATTTCACGAGCCAATAATCGTCCAATTCTACCAAATCCATAAAGAACTACATCTTTAGGTTTAATTTCTTGCGAATTTTTAGCACCTTTCAATTTGTCAATTACAAACGCACGTGCATCGTGATATTTATTGTCTTCTAAATGGAATTCATAAGTCAGTTTTCCAATATCAATTCTTGATGGTGGTAAATCTAAATTTTCAATAGCACGAGCAATTTCAACAGAATCAAAAACGTTTATTGGTTTTTGAACGAATTCACCAGCATATTCATGCAAGTTCATAATATCGCTAACGTTTCTGTCAATTAATTGATTTCTAAAGAATACCAATTCAATAGATTTATCATACCATAAATCACTAATGATTTTAATAAATTCTACACCAGCCTTTCGTCTGTCAGCCTGAAAAGAAAGCTCTTTTTCGTATAATGCGTTTTTGTTCATTTTGAGAAAAATTGATTAGTTGTATTGTTAAAAATAAATTTCCGTGCAAAAGTAATCAACTATAACGTTTTCGTAAAATTATTTCAAACTTTTTTTAAATAAAAAAACCATTCTGAAAGAAACAGAATGGTTTTTCACCTTTTATTACATTATATTCAGATGATGATGCGCATTACTTGACCATTTTTTGTCATTAATTTGACACTAGTGCCTTGACTTTCATTTGCGTTGTTGGTTGCTCTCGATACCGTTTCTACATCAGATGCTTTTACACCATTGATGTCTAAAATGATGCTTCCTTCTAATTCGTCTTTGTAAGGTAAAAGTCTTTCGTTACTTACTTCTTTGATTTTTACACCATAATCAATTCGGAAATTTTTCTTGTCAGCGTCTGATAAATTTTCTAATTCTAAACCTTTAAAATCAGTTTGAATAATATCATTTTTCACTAAAATTACAGGTACAACTTTGGTTTGACCATCTCTTTCATAAGTCACATTTACTTTATCATTCGGACGTTTTGTATTGATAAATCCAGATAATTCTGCATAAGATGAAATTTTCTGGTTGTCTAATTTTTTGATGATATCACCTTTTTTCAAACCTGCTTTTTCAGCACCAGAATTTTTATTTACCTTATTAATATAGAATCCTTCAGTATCTTTAATTCCTAATTCTTTAGAATAATTTCCTGTCAATTCACTTCCTTCAACACCAAGAATTCCTCTTTGAACATTTCCAAATTCCATGATGTCTTCAATGATTTTGCGTGTAATATTTGATGGAACTGCAAATGAATATCCAGCATAACTTCCAGTTGGAGAAGAAATCATAGTATTGATTCCAATCAATTCACCACGAGTATTCACCAATGCACCACCAGAATTTCCAGGGTTTACAGCAGCATCCGTTTGAATAAACGACTGAATTCCTTTGGTATCCAAATTTCTAGCTTTCGCAGAAACAATTCCAGCTGTAACAGTCGAGTTCAAATTATATGGATTCCCAACTGCTAAAACCCATTCGCCAACTTTCACTTGATCAGAATCTGCAAATGTTGAATAAGGTAATTTTCCATCTGCATCAATTTTTAATAAAGCGATATCCATTTTAGAATCGGTTCCAATTAATTTTGCTTTGTAAACTTTGTTATTGTTCAAAGTAACTTCAAGTTCAGAAGCATCTTTAATTACGTGATTGTTGGTAACAATATAACCATCTTCCGAAATTATTACTCCAGAACCAGTTCCGATTTGTTCTTGTTGTTGTCCTCCTCGTGAACCGTAGAAAAATTCCATTATCGGGTTGTAAACTGTTCTAACAGAAACATTTTTTACGTGAACAACCGTATGAACTGCATTTTCTGCAGCCGAAGTAAAATCAATATTTTCTGCACCCATTCCAACGGTTCTTCCGAAGGAACTTGGAGCTTGTGTAACAATTGAATTTCCATTGACATCTTTTTCAATAAATAATTTATAAGCACCTAGTGTTGTAGCACCGCTTAACAAAGACACTAAAAATAAACTTGATAATCTTTTCATTTTTTAAATTGTTTTAAATCATTTAACATCAAAATTAGTAATTTATTATTTTTATAAAATCAGTTTAACGCTCGTTTAACAATCTTTAACGTATCATTAATATTTGTAACTTTGTGGAATACAAAAATAAAAATGCAACTCAAATTTTACAAATATCAAGGAACAGGAAATGATTTTGTGATGATTGATAATCGTCAAAATTTCTTTCCCAAAAACGATACCAAACTGATTGAACGCCTTTGCGACAGACGTTTTGGTATTGGTGCTGATGGTTTAATTCTTTTAGAAAATGACAATTCGACAGATTTTAGAATGGTTTACTATAATTCTGACGGAAATGAAAGTTCTATGTGTGGCAATGGTGGACGATGTTTGGTAGCTTTCGCTAAAAGTTTGAATGTTATAAATAATGAAGCAACGTTCATCGCAACAGATGGTTTACATCACGCAACAATTGATAAAATCGGAATTGTTTCACTTCAAATGAAAGATGTTGATGAGGTGAAAATCGATTCAGAATATGTTTTTTTAAATACAGGTTCGCCACATCATGTAACTTTGGTAAATGATTTGGAACAATATAATGTAAAAGAAAATGGTGCCGAAATCAGATATTCTGATTTATATGGAAAAGCAGGAAGTAACGTGAATTTTGTAAATCAAATTTCAGAAAATCATTTTAGATTACGAACCTACGAACGCGGAGTAGAGGATGAAACATTATCTTGTGGAACAGGAGCAACTGCTACAGCTATTGCAATGAATGTAATCGGAAAAACCAATTCAAATTCAATTGATATAAATGTAGAAGGCGGAAAACTAAAAGTCACATTTGAAAAAACAGACAAAGGTTTCGAAAAAGTTTTTTTAATTGGACCAGCAACTTTTGTTTTTGAAGGAGAAATAGAGTTATGATTTGTAAATGCAACTTCGTACTTTGTACCTCGTAATTCGTACTTTTCATGATAACATTAAAAGGAAAAAACATATACTTACGTGCTCTCGAACCAGAAGATTTGGAATTTGTCTATCAAATAGAAAATGACGAGTCGATTTGGAATGTGAGTAATACGCAAACGCCATACAGTAAGTTTTTAATTCGTCAATATCTTGAAAATGCACATCAAGATATTTATGAAGCCAAACAATTACGACTTGCAATATGTAAAAATGATACTTTTGAAGCTGTTGGATTAATAGATTTATTCGATTTTGATCCAGTAAATAATCGTGCAGGAATCGGTATTTTAATTCAAAATGAAACTAATCGTGGTAATGGAATAGGTAAAGAAGCACTAGGTTTATTAATCGATTATAGTTTTAACCAACTTCAATTACATCAACTTTATGCAAATATTGGAATGGATAATGAAGCAAGTTTAAACCTTTTTACTACTTTTGGATTTCAGAAAATAGGAGTGAAGAAAGATTGGATTTATCAAGGTAATTCCTTTCATGACGAAGCTATTTTTCAGTTAATCAATCATCAACATTAAAAAAATATTGTTTTGAACAAAAAATTAAAAACCATTTTAGGAATTGGAACGGCTCTTTTTCTAGTTGTCGCTACTATTGTTTATGTGAAGTTTTTCTCTTCTAATACTAAATTCTCTAAAGATGAACTCTATGTTGAAATTCCAACAGGTTCCAATTATGAAGATGTTAAACGAATCGTTTCACCATATGTTGAAAGTATGAGTGGTTTTGATCTAATGGCTAGTTTGAGAAAATATGATGACAATGTTAAACCAGGTAGGTTTTTGTTTAAAAAAGGGATGGGTAACTTTGGTTTGATAGCTTCTTTAAGAAGAAATTTACCAGTAAAAATTGCTTTTAACAATCAAGAGCGATTAGAAAATGTGGCTCAAAGAATTGGTTCTGAAATTGAGGCGGATTCTTTAGGATTGATGACGGCTTTTAGAGATAGTGTTTTTTTAAAGAAAAATGGTTTTACAAAAGAGAACGTTTTGTGTATGTTTCTTCCTAATTCGTATGAGTTTTATTGGAATACCTCTGCTGAAAAATTCCGTGATAAAATGCTTGATGAGTATAAGAAATTTTGGAATAAAGATCGTTTAGCTAAAGCAGAAGAATTAGGAATGACACCTGAGCAAGTGATTACTTTAGCTTCTATTGTGCATAAAGAAACTGTTAAAAAGGATGAGCGTCCAAGAGTTGCCGGTGCTTATTTGAATCGAATTACTCAAGGAATGCCTTTGCAAGCTGATCCAACGGTAATTTATTCACTAAAACTTAGAGATAATGATTTTGATCAAGTTATAAAAAGAGTTCTTTATGGTGATTTGACCATTTCATCAGCTTATAATACTTATGTTAATATTGGTTTGCCTCCGGGACCAATTGCGCAACCAGATATTAATGCTATAGATGCTGTTTTAAATGCAGAGAAGCATGACTATATCTATTTTTGTGCAAGCGTAGAACGTTTTGGATATCATGAATTTGCTTCAACTTATCCTCAGCATCAAGTTAATGCAAAAAAATATGCTGATTGGTTGAATACGACAGGAACCAACCGATAAGTGTTGAAAAAACCACCTTTAATACTATTGCTTTTACTACTGTTAAAATTCAACTTCGGATTTTCTCAGAGTGACTTCAATGATTTTTTCAAACCTTCCGATTCTTTAAATAAAAAACGTCTCAACGGAGTTATTATCTCTGAAACTGTTTTAGCCTCTAGTGCTTTGGTAGGTCTTAATCAACTTTGGTATGCAGATTACCCAAAATCTGACTTTCATTTTATTAATGATAATGATGAATGGCTTCAAATGGATAAAGCTGGACATGTTTTTTCGGCTTATCATTTAGGAAGCTATGGCGCAAATGCTTTGAAATGGAGTGGATGCGATAGAAAAAGTCAATTAGTATATGGCGCAACTGTTGGTTTTGCTTTTTTAACTGCTGTCGAGGTTTTTGATGGCTTTTCGCAAGAATGGGGTGCATCTTCTGGAGATTTAATTGCTAATGCTGGTGGAACTGCTCTATATGTTTCGCAAGAATTATTATGGAAGGAGCAACGCATTGTGCCAAAATTTTCATTTCATACTACAAAATATGCTTCCTTACGTCCAAATGTGTTGGGTAGTTCACTTTCTGAAGAGATTTTTAAAGATTATAACGGACAAACCTATTGGCTATCAGTGAATTTGCATTCATTTTTTAAATCTTCTAAATTGCCCAAATGGTTAAATTTGGCTGCAGGTTATGGTGCTGATGGTATGATAGCTGGAAGAAGTGAAACAGTAGCTGATTTAAACCTTCCTTTTTCGAAAAGAGAGCGACAATTTTATCTAAGTTTGGATGCAGATTTGACAAAAATTGAGACAAAATCTGCTTTTTTAAAGACTTTTTTTTCGATTTTTAACGCAATTAAAATTCCAGCTCCAACGATTGAAATCAGTGGCTCACAAGGAGTTAAATGGCGTGGTTTTTACTTTTAGAAAACTTTAACTGCTTGATTTTCAATTTTATTTAAAAAAAAGTTGTACATTTGCACCGTCAATATCAAGATGGTGACAGCACTTGGAAATTACAATTTATGATAAATAGATGGTCATTTTACATAGGAATCGTTGTGTTAATTGGATTTATAAGCTCTGCTTTTAAACCTATAGAATCTTTCAATCATAACTGGTTTTATGTAGATGAAAATGAAGAATTGTTATATCAATTTCCTTCAGAAAAACCTTCCGATTATATCAATACTTCAATACCTTTTACTGGAAAATATTTTATTGGATTTAAAGAAGCTATCGCTTTCAAAGAATCTCAAGGAAAATATAGTAAAGTAAATTCTTTAGGATATTTAGGTAAGTACCAATTTGGTAAATCAACATTAGCTTCAATCGGAATTAAAGATAGCATGCTGTTTTTGAGAAATCACAAAATGCAAGAAAAAGCTTTTATCGCATTGTTAAAAAAGAACAAGTGGGAATTAAGAGAAGTGATAAAGGAATACAGAGGTAAAATGATTGATGGAGTTAGAATTACTGAATCAGGAATTTTAGCTGCAGCTCATTTAGGTGGAGCAGGTTCTGTTAGAAAGTTTCTAGAATCTAATGGTAGAAAAAAATGTAAAGACAATTACGGGACTTCTGTAAAGTCATACATGAAAGAGTTTGGAGGTTATGAAACTCATAATATCAAACCAGAGAGCAGCCCTAAGGTGATTAAATAGTTAAGAGTTAAGTTATTATAATAAAAAGCCATCAAAATTTTGATGGCTTTTTTATTTAATAGGATTTGTGTATTATAAATATAGTAGGTCGATTGTGTAAATCAATGGTTGTTTTTTTCCATTCTGAAACTTTCATTGTTTTGATGTATTCTGTTGGAAGTGTTATATCAGTAGCGATACACAAATGAGTGTTGGGTTGTAATGTTTGGAGAAAATCTTCTAATAATTTATTGTTTCTATAAGGTGTTTCAATAAAAATCTGTGATTGATTTTTATCAAAAGAAAGTTTTTCAAAATTTTTCAAAGCCGATTTTTTATCAGATTTGTCAATGGGTAAATAACCATTAAAAGCAAAACTTTGTCCATTCATACCGCTTCCCATCATAGCTAATAAAATGGAGGATGGTCCAACTAAAGGTACTACTTGAATTCCTTTTTCATGAGCTAGTTTTACAATTGCAGCACCAGGATCAGCTACACCAGGACAACCAGCTTCGCTCATTAATCCAACATTGATTCCTTGCAAACAAGGCTGAATCATTTCATTATGTTCAGAAACTTCGGTGTGTTTGTTTAAAGAACTAATTATTAGAGAGGATTGTACTTTTTCTGGGTAAATACTTTTTATAAACCTACGTGCAGTTTTTTCATTCTCAACAATATAGCAATCTATAAATTCGATGGCTCTTTTAACTGTTTGAGGCAAAACATCATCTGGATTACTTTCTCCAAGTGTTGTTGGAATTAAATATAAAATACCTTTTAAGTTTACTGGCTTCATTAGGAATGTTTTGCTATTAATTTTTTTGCTAATAAATCCGTAGCTTCATCAAGCATTTCGTAAACCATATCAAATCCGTTTTGTAAACCATAATATGGGTCTGGCACGTCAACATTATCACCAGGAAATAGTTCGTCTAAAATTAGCTGCACTTTATTTTTGTCTTTTTCGTTTTTAGCCATAAATACTACATCGTCATAATTTGAACCATCCATAACATAGATGTAATCAAATTCTTCAAAGTGTTTAGGAGTAAAATGTTTACCTCTTTGTTTTGATATATCCAGTCCGTTTTTTTTAGCTGTCGCTATAGAGCGCTCATCAGGTTGTTTACCAACATGCCAATGACCAGTTCCGGCAGAATCTACCAAGAATTTATCTTTAGGAAGTTTTGCAGCTAATAAACCTTCTGCCAATGGTGAACGACAGATATTGCCTAAGCAAACCATTAAAATTTTAACGGACATAGTATTAAGTTTCAGTTTTTACTTTCAATTGCAAAAGTAAGAAATGCCGATTACTATAATGATAATTTTTTGTGAATATCTTCAACAAACTTTTTGAATTGCTTATCGGTAGAAACCAAGTTGTCAACTGTTTTACAAGCGTGTAAAACGGTAGCATGATCTCTATCACCAATTTGCGAACCAATATTTGCTAGGGAAGCTTTAGTGAATTTTTTTGCAAAAAACATGGCTAACTGTCTTGCTTGAACTACATGACGCTTTCTCGTTTTAGATTGCAATGTATCAATATCTAACTGGAAATAATCGGAAACTACTTTTTGTATATAGTCGATTGATATTTCACGTTTTACATTTTTTACAAATTTTTCTACAATGCTTTTTGCTAATTCGAGAGTAACTTCTTTTTTATTGAATGAAGATTGAGCAATTAAAGAAATAATAGCTCCTTCTAGTTCACGAACATTAGATTTTATGTTTTGTGCAACATATTCTACAATTTCGTTTGGCATTTCAACACCATCACGATAAAGTATATTGTTCAAAATAGAAACTCTTGTTTCGTAGTCAGGTTGGTGTAATTCGGCAGATAAACCCCATTTGAAACGCGATAACAAACGTTGTTCAATATCTTGCATGTCAACAGGAGCTTTGTCTGAAGTAAGAATTACTTGTTTTCCATTTTGATGTAAATAATTGAAAATATGGAAAAATACATCTTGCGTGCCTGATTTTCCTGATAAGAATTGAACGTCATCAATTATTAATACATCTATCAATTGATAAAAATGAATAAAATCGTTACGATTATTTTTCTTAACAGAATCTATATATTGTTGTGTGAATACTTCTGCAGAAATATACAACACGGTTTTCTCAGGATATTTATCTTTAATTTCAACACCAATTGCATGAGCTAAGTGAGTTTTTCCAAGTCCAACACCACCAAAAATCAATAGTGGATTGAACGAAGTTCCTCCTGGTTTATTGGCAACTGCCATACCTGCAGAACGAGCTAATCTGTTAGAATCACCTTCTAAGAAATTATCAAAACTATAATTTGGGTTAAGTTGAGACTCAATTTTTAAGTTTCTAATTCCCGGAATTACAAAAGGATTTTTAAGTTCTGGGTTTAGGTTTTTAAAAGGAGCGTCAACATTTTGTGATTTTATTGGACCACGATGAGCTGATGGCAATTGTTCCGTAAACGGTTGTTTATTGCCATAAGTGTTTTCCATTTTAATTTTATAGAGTAACTTTGCGTTTTTTCCAAGTTCTTTGGTTAGGGCAACTTTTAGTAATTTCACATAGTGTTCCTCTAGCCATTCGTAAAAGAATTTACTTGGAACTTGAATGTACAACGCGTTATCAGAAAGTTCAACTGACTTAATAGGTTCAAACCAAGTTTTGTATGCTTGCTCTTGAATATTGTCTTTTATAAAAGACAGACAGTTTTCCCATACCGATTGCGCAGTTTTGTTCATATTATTGTTAAAATTACTAATTTATTTAAAGGTTCTCTTACAAAAAAAAAGGAGATTTTCTTTGTGTTTTTTGGGTTAACAAATATGTGAACAAATTTCTTTAAAAAAAAATAATATGGTATTGATTTTTTAAAAATTTTGTTGTAAAGAATAATTTGAATTTAGATTAAAAGCAAAAAAAATAGATGAACGGACACGAAGTACAAGTTAGAGTAAGATATGGCGAAACCGACCAAATGGGAGTAGTATATCATGGCAGTTATGTGCCTTATTTTGAAATAGGAAGAGTGGAATGGCTTAGAAATAAAGGCGTTTCGTACAAATCATTAGAGGAAAGTGGAATTGCCTTACCAATAGTGTCAATGCATTTGAATTATAAAAAACCAGCTCGTTATGATGATATGTTAACAATCAATACAAAGTTGAAGAAATATAGTGGTGTTAAGATTGAATTTGATTGTGAAATTCGCAACGAAAACGAAGAGTTATTAACAACTGCTCATTTTATATTGGTTTTTGTGGATACAAAAAATGGAAAACCTATTGTTCCTCCAAACTATATTTTAGATATTTTAAAAGCTGAAGTTTAATCTTTTAATTTTATCTCAATTTCGAATAAATTATTAAAAATGTCGACTATTTGTGCGGCATTTTTTTTTCGTGTTGCAATCTCAATTTCGCAACTTTCGTTCATGTTTTGAGAAATAATCTCTAGATTTTTTTCTTTGATTACTCGCATTACTTTATTCATGTTTTTGTAATCAAAAGATACAATATAATGTATGTTAATTGTTTTTTCAATAATTTCAGAAGCTTCCAATGCCATTTGAGATGATGTTCTGTATGCTGAAATTAATCCGCCAACACCCAATTTAATTCCACCAAAAAATCGAACAACTACTATTAATATATTGGTTAAACCAAAAGATTGAATTTGTCCATAAATTGGAGCTCCAGCAGTATTACTTGGTTCACCATCGTCGTTAGCTCTGTATTGAATTTTATCGGTTCCGATTTGAAATGCGTAACAAAAATGAACTGCACCATAATGTTGCTTTCTTAAGATGTCTAAATGATTTTTAACTTCTTCTTCGGTAGTTACAGGAAATGCGTAGCCAAAAAACTTGCTGTTTTTTTCTTTAAATAAAATTTCTTCTGATGGAAATGCAATGGTTTTGTAAGTATCGTTCAAAACTTATAGAGGCAATTGTTTTTGATTGAACAAGTCTACAACATCTTCTTTTCCAACTTCTAGATTCCATACGTGAAGTCCTAAACTTGCCGCTGCATCAGTATTAACTTTTTTATCATCTACAAACAAAGTTCGTTTTGGTGATAAATCGTATTTATTTATTATAGTTGTAAAAATGGCAGGATCGGGTTTTCTCATACCCATTTCATACGAGTAAAAAACTTTTTCAAAACATTGATAGAAATCACTAAAAAAGGAAACGCCTACATTATGCTCAAATCGACTTATGTGAATCTCATCAGTATTTGTTAGTAAAAACAATTTGTATTTTTTATAAGAAAGTAATTGTAAAAACTCCAATCTATATAATGGGAATTCACCAATTATAGTATTCCATGCTTCTCTTATATCTTCCAATGATGCATTAGGAATAAATTGATGAAACGATTGAAGGAATTCTAATTCTGTAACTTTTCCCTTTTCAAATAAGTCATTTATCTCAATCAGCTCTGGCTTTGGTTCGTTTAACCCTAACTTTTTGAATGCTTCAATTTGAGCCTGTTTTTCTAAATTTATAAAAATATCACCGAAATCAAAAATTATTGTATCAATCATGATTGAAAAATGTTAAAAGTTCGTCATCTAAAATTTTCTCTTTGTTGCTATTTGTTTTAGAAATAGTTGGCGCTTTTGTTCCCGATTTGAAATAATTTCCACCTCTAAAAACTCGCGCTTCATCCCAAATGTTTGCATCAATAAATGTTTGCAAAGTTTGTCTTCCGCCTTCAATAATTACAGATTGTATATTGTTTTCAAATAAAAAAGTAGCTATTTCTTGTGCTAAATTGTTGCTGAAATTGATATTGTTTTTTGTTATTGAAAGAGTTTTTACTTGATTATCAAAGATATGACTTTCTTTTGAAATTCTATTATTTTGGTCTAAAACTATTCTAATAGGATGATTTCCAGACCAATCTCTGGTTGTCAAACTTGGATTATCTTCTATAACAGTATTGGTTCCAACAAGAATTGCTTGTTCTTCACTGCGCCATTTATGAACCAATTGTCGCGCAAATTCGTTGGTTATCCAAACGGGTTCTTTTTTTTCTTTAGATAATGGTGCTATAAATCCGTCTTGGCTTTCTGCCCATTTCAAGATAATGTAAGGACGTTTTTTATTGTGAAAAGTAAAAAATCGTTTGTTTAGTTCGTTACATTCGTCTTCAAGAATTCCTACAGTAACATTTTTGCCAGATTCAATGAGTTTTTTGATTCCAGTTCCTGCGACCTTTGCAAACGGATCCATGGTTCCGATAACTACATTTGGAATTTTATTTGCAATAATTAAATCACAACATGGCGGTGTTTTTCCAAAATGACTGCAAGGTTCTAAACTTACATAAATAGTTGATTTGGATAGTAATGATTTGTCTTTTACGGAATTTATAGCATTTACTTCGGCATGAGGTTCACCTGATTTTCTGTGCCAACCTTCTCCAATAATTTCATTATTATATGCAATTACGCTTCCAACTAGTGGATTTGGATAAGTTGTGCCTAAACCATTTTTGGCTAATTCGATGCAGCGTTTTATGTATGTATCATGTGTTTTCACATCACAAAAGTACTATTTTTGTAATGTAATTTTATAATTCAAAAGCATTTGATTATTTGAATTTTGAATATCCAACTTTGAATAACGAATTTTGAAATTTTAGAAATGATAATTAGAGAAATCCAACCACAAGATAACGAACAAATTGCCAATGTAATTCGTCAAGTATTTATATCGGATGATTATCCAAAAACAGGAACTGCTTTTGCTGATAAGCAATTAGATTTTATGTTTGAAACCTATGATAAACCTAAATCTATATATTTTGTTATAGAGATTGAAGAAAAAATTGTTGGTGGAGCAGGCGTAAGTCAATTGGATAATTCTGACGAGAATATATGTGAATTGCAGAAAATGTATTTCTTACAAGAAGCTCGTGGAAATGGAATTGGATTTGAAATGATTCAAAAATGTTTGGCGAAAGCAAAAGAATTCGGCTATGAAAAATGTTACTTAGAAACTCTTCCCGAAATGCTTGCTGCTCAAAGTTTGTATAAGAAAGTTGGGTTTGAGTATCTTTGTGAGCCGCTTGGTGGAACTGGTCATACTAGTTGTCCGGTTTGGATGATTAAACAATTATAAATTATGAAGATTAAATTTGGAGTTTTATTTTTATTGTCTTTTTTGATTAGTTGTAACTCAAAAAAGGAAACTATTTCAAATACAATAGATTCAATTATTGATAAAGAAAGTGCTACTCCTTTTAATGGTGTTATCCTAATAAATGAAGATGGAAAAGATATTTATTATAAATCATTTGGGTATTCAAATTTTGAAGATAAAAAAGAATTTAATTCAGAAAGTCAGTTTGTAATTGGTTCAATAAGTAAACAGTTTACAGCAGTTTTGGTTTTACAAGAATTGGATAAAGGAAATTTAGAATTGGATGTTCCAATAAAAAAATATCTTCCAGAGTTGAATCAAGAATGGGCAAACAAAGTTACTGTTAGACATTTATTGACACATATGCATGGAATTGTAGATTTGAATGAAGTAACAAAGTTTAAACCAGGTACTCAATATGAATATTCTCAAGTTGGATTTGATTTATTGGCTAAAATTGTTGAAAAAACTTCAAAAAATTCATTTGCTAATATATCTTTTGATTTATTTCAAAAATGTAAAATGTTTGATACGTTTCATCCTGATTTAAAAAAACATAAAAACCTTGTTTTTGGGTACACTTCAAATGATAATGCGAAATTAGAAATTGAGAATAAAACTTTTGAAAACTATGTTGCTGCTGGAGGTTTTATTTCTACTGCAAATGATTTGTTACAATGGAATAAATTACTTTATAATGGAAAATTGCTCTCTGAAGAAACTTTCAAATTACTAATAACAAAGCAAAATGGAGCTGTAAGAAATCATCCGCTTTTTGGAAAAACCGACTATGGTTTAGGAATTACAATTGATACAAAAGATGGAATTATTCAATATGGACAAACTGGATTTGCTCCTGGATTTGTTTCTGTAAATTTTTATTATCCAAAAACAAAAACTAGTTTTATTGTTTTACAAAACGTAGTTGAAAATTCAAATGATTTGAATAAGTCATTTAATTACATTACTAAAATTCATGCTTTATTAAGAAAAGAAATTAAATAATGTTACTAAAGACCTATAAATCCACATTTTTACAAGAGCTTTCTCCTTTATATGATGAAAAGGAAATTGAGAGTTTCTTTTATATTGCATTAGAAAGTTTTCACAACAAGAAACGAATCGATTTGGCATTAAATCCAGAAATGGAAATGGATGCTGTACAATTGTTACGTTGGGAAAGCGTTTTGGCTGATTTAAAAAAAGAGAAACCTATACAATATATATTAGGAGAAACAGAATTTTATGGTTTACCATTTTTAGTAAATGAAAATATTTTAATTCCAAGACCAGAAACAGAAGAATTAGTAGAATGGATTTTGGAAAGCACGAAGTACGAAGAACAAAGTGAGAAGTTGAAAATTTTAGATATAGGAACAGGAAGTGGTTGTATTGCTATTTCATTGGCTAAAAATCTTCCAAATGCTCAAGTTTCTGCTATTGATGTTTCTGAAAAAGCTTTGGATACAGCTCATAAAAATGCTGAAATAAATAAAGTTGATGTGATTTTTTTTCTAAAAAATATTTTGGAAACTGAAGTTTTAGATGAAAAATACGATATTATTGTTTCCAATCCTCCTTATGTTAGAAATCTTGAAAAAGAGGAAATAAAACCTAATGTTTTACAATATGAACCTCATCTAGCATTGTTTGTTGAGGATAATGATGCGTTACTTTTTTACAGAAAAATTGCTGAATTAGCAAAGAAAAATTTATCAGAAAACGGAAAATTATACTTTGAAATCAATCAATATTTAGGCAAAGAAACTATTGAATTACTTGAAGAAATGGGTTTCAAGAATATTGATTTGAAGAAAGATATTTATGGAAATGATAGAATGATTTCTTGTGAAATATAATTTACTTCTAAAGTTCAAGGTCAAAAAATGTTGAATATTCAATTTTGAACAACGAATATTGAAGTTCTATTCGTATCTCAAAGCCTCAATAGGGTCAAGTTTCGATGCTTTTATTGCTGGATATAATCCAGAAACTATAGCTACAATAAAACTTGTTATTACAGCTGCAAGAATTGCACCCCAAGGAATTACAAATCCGAATTTCATTAAGGATGCCATTAAATAACCTACTAACATTCCTAATATTATTCCAACCAATCCACCAATTTGAGCAATCAATAAGGTTTCCATAAAAAACTGCCATGCAATGGTGTTTCTTTTAGCTCCAAGTGATTTTCTGACACCAATTTCTCTTGTTCTATCGGTTACAGAAACAATCATGATGTTCATTAAAGCAATCGATGACCCCATGATAGTAATAATACTAATTACCCACGCCGCAGCACTTAAATAACCAGTGATATTGGCAATTCTGTTGGCTAAATCATCACTTCTTGATATTCCGAAGTTGGTTTCTTCTACAGGACTTAGTTTTCTAATTTGTCGCATGGTAACCGTTGCATCGTTTACAGCACTTTCCAAAAGTTCTTTTTTATCAACCATCGAACTTACTGTGTAATTGATGTTTGGTGTCGAAAATATAGAACGTGCGACTTGTATTGGAATAAGAATTCGTAAATCTTGATTATTTCCAAAGGTTGATCCTTTTTCTTTTAAAACCCCAATTACTTTAAATTTTGCACCTCTTATAGAAAGAATTTTATCAACAGGATTGACATCTTTTAGTAAACCTTTTGTTGCAAAATCACTACCTACAACGCAAACGTATGCATTGTTAGAAATATCGAATGGATTGAAGTTTCTACCATTTACAATTTCTAAACCTGAATTGGTAGTGTAAAGATCATCAACTCCTAGAATACTTATTTCTGGATCGGTTTTTTCGTTTTCAAATTTTACTTCTGCAGTTCCTGTTGCTGTAAATGAAACGGAAGTATGTGTAAAAGGATAATCGTACTTTTCTTTGAATGCTTTGGCTTCAGGATAAGAAATGATAGGATTTATTTTTTCAATTTCGCCACCACCTTGATTTCTAGTAGAAAACTCATATTGATTGATGTTGAAAGTATTAGAACCCATAGAAGCAAATTTAGAGTTCAACTCATTGTCAATTGCCGAAACAACGGTAAGAATTCCTACTAAAGCTGTGATTCCTATGGCAATAATGACAATGGTAAGAATCGTACGCAACAATTGTGCACGAATCGAACCCATAGCAATCTTTATATTTTCTCTGAAAACTGCATTCATAATTCTTATTTGACACGAAATTACAGTTTTTGTTACAAGTTTGTGTTATAAGAATTACAAATTATTTTAAAAAGTATGATATTTGCACTATAATTTCAGATATCTGATTTTAGATATTAGATTTAATGTCTAAAAAGCAATCTGAAAATTTAATATCTGATATAAAAAATCTAAAATCTAATATTTAAAAATGGCATCTAAACCAAGTATTCCTAAAGGTACACGTGATTTTTCACCAGTTGAGGTTTCTAAACGTAACTATATTATTGCTATTATGAGAACTCATTTTGAGAACTATGGCTACCAACCTATAGAAACACCAAGTTTTGAAAATTCAGATACTTTGATGGGAAAATATGGTGAAGAAGGCGATCGATTGATTTTTAAGATATTGAATAGTGGTGATTATTTGGACAAAGTGTCTTCTGAAGAATTACAAACAATTAACTATAAGCAGTTAACTAGTAAAATATCCGAAAAAGCATTGCGTTACGACTTAACGGTACCATTCGCAAGATACGTAGTGCAACACCAAAGTGAGATTGAGTTTCCGTTTAAGCGTTATCAAATTCAACCTGTTTGGCGTGCCGATAGACCACAGAAAGGACGTTTTAGAGAATTTTATCAATGTGATGCCGATGTAGTTGGTTCGACTTCATTGTGGCAAGAAGTTGAGTTGGTGCAATTATATGATGCTGTCTTTGCAGAATTGGGATTACATGGTGTTACTATCAAAATTAACAATCGTAAAGTTTTATCAGGAATTGCTGAGGTTATAGGAGCTTCTGATAAATTGATTGATTTTACAGTTGCTTTAGATAAACTAGATAAAATAGGTGAGGACGGCGTTAAAAAAGAAATGCTTGAAAAAGGAATTTCTGAAGAGGCTTTAGTCAAAGTGCAACCATTATTTAATTTTACAGGAACTATTCAAGAGAAAATAGCGAAACTTTCGGTTTTACTTTCTTCGTCAGATGAGGGAATGAAAGGAGTAGCCGAGTTGCGTTTTATTTGTGATAATGTTTCTAAACTTGGATTACAAAAAGCAACTTTAGATTTAGATGTAACTTTGGCTCGAGGATTGAATTATTACACAGGAGCAATTTTTGAAGTTGCAGCGCCAGAAGGAGTTGCAATGGGTTCTATAGGTGGTGGAGGAAGATATGATGATTTGACAGGTATTTTCGGATTGAAAAATATGAGTGGAGTAGGAATATCTTTTGGTTTGGATAGAATTTATTTGGTTCTTGATGAGTTGGGATTGTTTCCAGAAACGGTTACTACTGCTACGAAAGTGATGTTTTTAAATTTTGGAGATACCCAATCTTTTGAAGTTATGCAAGCCGTTCAAAAACTTAGAATTGCTAACATTAAAACTGAAATGTATCCAGATGCTACTAAAATTGATAAACAGTTTAAATATGCTGAAAGAAGAGGGATTCCGTTTGTAGTTAAAGAAATTTCAAATGGATTATTCACTTTGAAAAATATTATTTCTGGTGAGCAAGTTCAGGTTAGTTATGAGGAATTGGTGACTAAAATTAATTAAAAATTTTAATTTATAAAAATAAAAAGCTCCGCAATTTGCGGAGCTTTTTGGCGTCAAATCAATCATTTAAACCCTAATTAAAAACGATTTTTCTGCTAGTATCACCTTTGTCTGTTTTTACTTTTACAATGTAAGTTCCAGAACTTATTCCACTGATAGGCAATTGGATGTTTTGTTGACTTTGATTTTCTACTTCAAAAGTCGAAACCAATTGACCTAACAAGTTGTAAAGCAATACTTGTTCTACTGTGGCATCAGCCACGTTATTTTTAATATTCAATATGTTTTTAGTATTTGCGTAAGCTACTTCAATTCCGTTTTCAATATTGTAAGAAGCATTAGCTAAAGCTGCACTATTATCTTTAAATGTTAAGGTAAAACGATTATCTGTTAAACCTTGTGGTAATTCAACAATGTAAGGATGATCAGTAATTTCATGATATTGATTATCAGTATTGTCATGAATGAACACTCTTAAGTTATCGCTACTTGTAAAGTTTTCAGCAGTGTCTACCATAATTTTTACTTCACCTGTTACACTAGTTTTGATTCCAATAGGGTATGAGTTATTTACATCAAAGTTACCTTCTCCTTGAATTACTAGTTTTGTTGCTGTATTGATAAAATAAATGTCATTTAATTGGTTGTCAATGTTTACTGCGTCATATCCAAAATCTATTGCACTTGTAGCAAGCTGATTCATAAATCCTAAAAGAATTTGTCTGTGATAGTTATCTTTAGATGTTAATCCTAAACGTATTTTCTTGAAAGAATTAATTGTAGTCTCATCATCTTGATTGTTTGTAAAATGATTTACTGATGATAACATATTTGTATTACTTCTGAATAAACTTGTAGATAACGCATTATCTTCTTTAATAAATGCTCTTTGATCGTTATTGAATGTAACTGTTCCACCAGTTCCAGAACCAACGATAAAGAATCCTTGGCTTACTGGAATAAATCTTTGAGGAACTTTTGCACTAACTCCAACTCCACTAATACCTGCAGGAGCTGTTGGAGGAGTTCCGCCTACTAAGTTTCTTACAGAATATCCACCTTGATAAGCTACCAAGTTGTGTGTATTGTTAGTACTTGAGTGTTCCCAAAAATATAGAGCCCCAGTTGTAGAACTATTATTTGCTGTAATAAATGCATCAGCATCTAGAGCAGAAGCGTATGGGTTTCCTGCAAGGTTTAAGTTGTTAGCAGCAACAGTTGTTGTTATCAAACCATTGTTAGGTTTTCCAACAAAAGTATAGTTTTGATTTGCACCAGCAGCGCCGCTACCTTTTAGTGTAAATCCTTGTGCAGCATTTAATGAACCACCAGAACCAACAGACTGCCAGTTAGCATAACTATTACTTAGATTTTGGAATTTAAATATCCAGTAGCTACTTAATGTTATTGGGCTTGTTGGACTACCATTTAGTCCTGCTGTCCAAGTAATGTTTTGAGGAGTACTTGTAGTACCATCTTTCATTACACCATTTACAGAAAATGGATTGTTGTTAGTTGTATTATTGATAGTTCCTACAGGAGATGACCAATAATTATAGTTATAAATATTTTTTGTCCCTTGTTGATCTCTTTCAATTCTACCAGAACTTGTTGGATCTAAATCACTATTTAATGGTTGAACTAATTGTGATTTTCCTTGTAAGTCCATGATGCCATCCAATTTGAAATGATGTGTAATTTCAATTTTAGAATCGTTAGATGCTGATAATGTATTTGAGTGAGTGAATAAACCTAATAATACTTTGTTTCCATTTGAATCAACATTGTGATTTGTTCTAACAATATTCCAATCAATTGGAGTTGTACCATCAACTATAGATAAACTGTAAGGAATATCTTGAATGGTACCATTAGCCCATGTTCCATCAGTTGACCAAGAACCATTTGCAGTACTTTCATACGGCATAGGTGCTGTTTGAACATTGATAGAAATTTTGTCTGGAATAACTAAGCTACCTCTATTAATGTTAACCGAATCATCATCTAAGTGAGTACCTATGTAAGAATTCATAGAATAGTATGCAAATAAGTTACTCCACAATAGGCCACTTACATCATTTTTAGTAACAGTTGTTGGTATAATTGTACCTCTTGTACCTGTTCCGTTTTGTAAAATTTCTTGGTTCATTAAGAATCTAATTTCTGCAGGAGTCACCACTCTGTTCCACATTCTTAATTCATCGATATCTCCTTTAAAAAGGTTGTTGATTGTTGTTTTATCCACATATTGAGCACCAATTGCAAAAGTACTTGTTGATGCTAAAGGAGGAACAAGTAAATTAACAGATTTATCTTGAACACCATCAATGTATATTCTTAATGTACTAGCTCCATAGGTTACAGCTATATTGTGCCATTTAGTATCAGGTAATACTGTATTAGAAACCGCACTTTGAGCTATTCCAAACATACCTCTCCATTCAATTCTTATTCTATTGTCATTTTGTAATACCAATTGATATCCAGTAGTTGCAGATGCTTTTTTAGCTATAATTGTTCTTTCTGTTCCTAAATCATTTGCTCCATTTGGTCTTATCCAAGTCATTATAGAAAAGTTTGCTCCAATTTCATTTACATTATCAATTCTAACATAGTCATCAGAACCATCTAGTGTAATGTGTAATGGGTTAGTTGCACGATGTGCTACACCGAAAGTGATGAATTTAGTTCCATCAAAATCATATAAACAAGTTTCATAAGCACCAGTTGTTGACATAAATACAGTTTCAACTCCTGTTGTGAAAGCAGCATTTGTAGCTACTACCATAACATAAGCATCTGTTGGACCTAAAGCAGGTAAACCACTTGTAAAAGCTACTGTAGGAATTGCAATTCTTGTAGTTGCAACATCACCACCAGTTTCTACAACTTTCCATTTTCTATTTACTACTTCTGTAATTGTTGTAATGGTTGTTGGTCCTAAATCTACTGTTAAATCTACTCCTGAGTTATTCATATTAGCACCATTAGATCCCCATACTAGGTAACTTCTGTCTGTTGCAAATGTGTTTGTATTTGCAGAGTTTGTAGCTAATATATCGGTCAATCCAATTGTCATAACTTCGGTAGTATTTATACTTTTAGATTGTTTTTGAGAGTGTTGAGAAGCATCATCTCTAAATATACCAGCAATATCGTAATTGTATCCTGCATTTGTAGTTGTATTCCATACAACATTACCATTAGAATCTTCATAGTTCATAGATGTCCCATTAACTCCTAATGTGATACCATATTTTAATGCTAAATAAGTTTCGATTCTTCTTCTTTCGCTAACATCATTTTTTCTGCTTGAAAAAGAGATTACCTCGGCAATTCTACCTCCAAAACTTCCATTCCAAATTTGACTTCTTCCTAGCCAATATCTTCTATTAGATAAGTTTGTGAATTGTGGAGCTCCTACTTCTTTATTATCTATTCTGTTTGCATTAAAATACAATTGTTGACCATTTATAGCAGGATTATTTCTGGCATTTAAAATACTAATTGCATTAGAATATGAGTCACTTGTACTTGTGTGTGCAATTCCATATCCTCTTAAACTTTCAGCAGGATTTGGTGTTGGACTAGTACCTAAGCAGTAGCTAACAATCTCATTATCCATTCTGATTGTATATTGCCCATAACCAAAACCAGTACCATCATTGTCGTAAGGATTTATATTCTGAGAACAATAAATATCTGTACTTGGAGTTGCAGCGCTATAGGTTGATGGCACATCATTTACAACAACTAAATATTGCTCATGAGTGTAAAAACCACCTGTTCCATTCAACTCTGACTGATTAGTTAAACCAGTATAATCTGATATACCACTTACTGATGGATTGTTATTAAAGAATACAACTGGATTAAAATTGATATTATCTGTTGCATTATTTTTAAACTTTGGTCTATTTGTTAATGCAGCTCTTGTTGCATCAATAACTCTAGCATCATTTCCTTTTCCGATATCTTCCCATGAATCTACGTTTGTATTGTCTGATGCAACACCTGTGCCATTTACTTTGTCAGCTCTTAGCCAAGTTTCAAGGTTAGCCGTTATACCTCCTGGACCATTAGTGATGGTATTATATGTAGTTCCAATAATAGAAACATAATCTAAATAGAAAAATCTACCTGAATTACCTAATGCTGCCGAAAATCTAAATTGAGATGTTGCAGAGAATGTAAAATTTGTTGAAAAAAGCGTACCATAAAAGGCATGGTAAACACTAGATGCATTTAAATCTCTTGCACTAGATCCAGTTCCAGTCCCTATGGTGTAAACTCTTACAGTTTGCCATGGTGCAATTGTATTTGGACGATATTCTAATGTAATTGTTTCACCAGCATTAGCATTATGTCTCAAAAAGAATTTGACATCAATTTTGTTGTATGGTAAAGTATTGATACCTGCTACTGGAGACGTTAAAGTCATACCCGAATTTCCTCTAAATCTAACTGCATTGGAACCTTGGTATGCGGTAGCACCACCTGTGAATCTTATAACATTAGATCCACCAGAGGTCCATATACCAAGAGAGGACTCAAATGTTTCCGAATTTATTACAGTTTGAGATAAAGATGTTAATGGTAATAGCATTAAAACTATAACTCTTAATAACATTTTTGCTTTAGTAAAATTTTTCATAACTCTTAGGGTTTTAATTATGATTTCATTTTTTTCATTAAGTAAGAAAATCATAAATCCTACTTTAATGTAATTTGACATGACAAATGTAGAATTGTAATTTTAATTAAAAAAATATTTCATCGATTAAATGCATTAATAATCGATAAAATACATATAAATATATAAAATAAGAAAAAATTCTTACAAAATGACATATTTAGCTTACTCCATATTCTAAAATATTAGTATTGTTTTGTATATATAATTTGAGTAAAAAACTAATTTGGTAAAAAAAGAGTACAAATAGTTTTTAGAAGTTTGTTTATAAAAAAGCCACCTGTTGAAAAACAGGTGGCTTTTATTAGAAATTTTATTGAGATTAACGTTTTACTATTCTGATAGTTTTAGTATTACTTCCTTGTGTTACAATCATTGAGTAAACTCCGCTTGGGTAAGAACTTCCGATAGTTACACTTTCCAATTCATTTGAATCTAAGTTAATTGATTCAATTTGTCTTCCAGTTAAATCATATACTGAAATAGAAGTATTTTTATTAAATATTGTATTCGTTTTAATGTTGAAGCTATCACTGAATGGGTTAGGATAGATTGAAACATTAAATTCTACTTTATCAATACTATTTTCATCAATTACTTTCTCGCTAACAAAGCCAGGAAAAACTATAGTACATGTTTGACCATAAGGGCCAAAATTTGGCTCGTTTGGAAGTTTTACAGAAACTTGAACAGAATAGATGCCTGGAGCTATTCCTGCAAAATTGTTTAAAGAAAACTTATTGTTTAAAGATGTATAGGTTGCATCATATCCAGCTCCATTAAACAATCTGAAACGATATGAAGTTGCAGTTGAAATAAGATTAGCAGATATTAATTCGTAGTTATTAACTACATTGTAATTATTACAATAAACAGATGTTAATTGAGTCGTTGGATGGGCAGGTGTTTTAATATTACAACCAGATCCATAAGCTAAGAAACTACCATCTGTATTTCTTAAAGCTACCTCAACTTTATAGAATGTATTGTATAAAATTCCAGATAATTGAGCCATATTAAATTTATTACTGTTTAATGTAATCTCTTGTGCAGCAACTCCTGATGGATTTAAACCATTAGAATCCATCTGAGTAATTCTGAATTTATAACTTGATATAGCTGTTACTTGATTTGCAGTTATCCATTGATTGAAAGCTGTTAATGTACTTCCACATTGTGCTCCAATTGTTGAAACAGGATTTGGTGTGTTTAAGTAACAAGGTGTTCCAAAGAAAGGCTGCCATACATTGTTGTATCGTACTGCAATCTCAAACATATATCTTGAGTTATAAGTAGTTCCTGGTACGTTAGCTAAAGAAATATTGTTTACAGGTCTATCAATGATAACTGGTGCAGCAATTGGTGCATTAGTATTCATATCAACTTTAGTGATTTTGAATCTGTAACCCTGAGCAGAATTAGTCCAGTTTGCTGAGACAGTTGAGTACCAACCTGCAATAGTTGTACCACATGTTCCTGATGGTAATGATCCTACAATTGGTGTACAAGCATTATCAATAATTCCGTTACAATCATTGTCTAATCCATCATAACATACATCAACAGCATTTGGGTTTACGTTTGCTCTTGTATCATCACAGTCTGTTCCAAAAATAACATATCCAATAGGTTGAGAACAAGATTGAGTTGAAACATTTGGATTACCAAAACCATCATTATCTAAATCTTGATAATAAGTGTTTAATGCGTTAGAAGCAGAATTGTTATCATTACAATCTAAATTATTAGTTACATAACCAACAGGTTGAGAGCAAGCTTGAGTAGAAACATTTGGATTACCAAAAGTATCATTATCTAAATCTTGATAGAAAGTAATTAATACATTTTGAGCATTATTGTTATCATTACAGTCAGTGTTGTTATCAACACCACAAGCTACAATAGTTGTCGAACCAAAACCATCGTTATCAGCATCTAAATATTGGATTTGATTATCATCACAATCTGTGTTGTTTGTTACATAACCAACAGGTTGAGAACAAGCTTGAGTAGAAACATTTGGATTACCAAAAGTATCATTATCTAAATCTTGATAGAAAGTAATTAATACATTTTGAGTATTGTTGTTATCATTACAATCTGTATTATTAGCAACACCACAAGCTACAATAGTTGTTGAACCGAAACCATCGTTATCAGCGTCTAAATATTGTATTTGGTTGTCATCACAATCGTTATTGTTTAAAACATATCCAACAGGTTGAGAACAAGCTTGAGTAGAAACATTTGGATTACCAAAAGTATCATTATCTAAATCTTGATAGAAAGTAATTAATACATTTTGAGTATTGTTGTTATCATTACAATCTGTATTATTAACAACACCACAAGCTACAATTGTTGTAGAACCGAAACCATCGTTATCAGCATCTAAATATTGTATTTGGTTGTCATCACAATCGGTATTGTTTAAAACATATCCAATAGGTTGTGTACATGCTTGAGTAGTTACAGCAGGATTACCAAAAGTATCACCATCAATATCTTGGTAGAATGTAATAATTGTCCCTCCATTTGTAACAACTACAGATTGAGTTTGAGTTGAAGTATTTCCGTTACCATCATTGTAAGTCCAAGTCACAGTGTAAGATCCTTGAGTGTTATAAGTTAAAGCATCAGTTGTTGTACCAGTAATAGTTCCAGCACAAGCATCAGTTGCAGTAGGAGCCGTTACAGTAGCAGAACATTGACCAGTTACAGTTGGTAAAGAAGCTACGTTTGCTACAGGAGCAATAGTATCGTCAACAACTACAGTTTCAGTTTGAGTTGAAGTATTTCCGTTACCATCATTGTAAGTCCAAGTAATGTTGTAAGTTCCTTGAGCATTGTAAGTTAAAGCATCGTTAGTTGTACCAGTAATAATTCCAGCACAAGCATCAGTTGCAGTAGGAGCCGTTACAGTAGCTGAACATTGACCAGTTACAGTTGGTAAAGAAGCTACGTTTGCAATAGGAGCAATTGTATCATCAACGATTACAGATTGAGTTTGAGTTGAAGTATTTCCGTTACCATCATTGTAAGTCCAAGTCACAGTGAAAGTTCCTTGAGCATTATAAGTTAAAGCATCAGTTGTTGTACCAGTAATAGTTCCAGCACAAGCATCATTTGCAGTAGGAGCTGTTACAGTAGCAGAACATTGACCAGTTACAGTTGGTAAAGAAGCTACGTTTGCAACAGGAGCAATTGTATCATCAACGATTACAGATTGAGTTTGTGTTGAAGTATTTCCGTTACCATCATTGTAAGTCCAAGTAATGTTATACGTTCCTTGAGCATTATATGTTAAAGGTGAAGCAGTTGTACCAGTAATAGTTCCAGCACAAGCATCATTTGCAGTAGGAGCAGTAATAGTAGCAGAACATTGACCAGTTACAGTTGGTAAAGAAGCTACGTTTGCTACTGGAGCAATTGTATCATCAACAACTACAGTTTGAGTCTGAGTTGAAGTATTTCCGTTACCATCATTGTAAGTCCAAGTAATGTTATAAGTTCCTTGAGCATTATAAGTTAAAGGTGAAGCAGTTGTACCAGTAATAGTTCCAGCACAAGCATCATTTGCAGTAGGAGCTGTTACAGTAGCAGAACATTGACCAGTTACAGTTGGTAAAGAAGCTACATTAGCAATTGGAGCAATTGTATCATCAACAACTACAGATTGTGATTGGAATGATTGGTTACCTCTATTATCAGTATAAGTCCAAAGAATTGAATAAGTTCCTTGAGCAGAATAAGTTAATGGATCTGTAGTAGTTCCATTAATAGTTCCCATACAATTATCAGTTGCAGTAGGAGTTTGTGTAATATTTACTGAACATTGTCCTGATATTGTAGGTAATGTTGTTACGTTTGCTACAGGAGCAGTTGTATCGCTAATAATAACAGTTTGAAATTGATTGGAAGTATTTCCATTGCCATCATTATATGTCCAATAAATTTGATAAGAACCTTGAGCATTGTAGGTTAGAGGTGAAACAGTAGTCCCAGTGATTTGACCATAACAATTACTTGTCGCAGTTGGAGGAGTAACTGTTGCAGAACATTGAGCCGTTATTGTTGGTAATGATGCTATATTCGGAACCGGTGCAGTACAATTTGCGTTTATTGTAAATGTTCTTGCGCTAGTTGTAGTTGAATTACAAGTATTGAAAACTGTTACATTTGCAGTTCCAGCTGTTGCTACATCTGTTCCATTGATTGCTGCAGTTAGTTGTGTTGAACTAACAAAAGTTGTAGTTCTATTTGATCCATTCCATCTTACAATTGATTCACCATTAACAAAATTTGTACCGTTAACAGTTAAAGTAAAAGCACCTGAACCTGCTAATCTAGAGGTTGGATTTACAGAATCATTTGTTGGATTTGGTTTTACAGTCACAATTACTTCATCTCTGTAACTTTTTACAGTACCAAATTTCCAATTAAAAAATTGAAAGAACGTTCCTGTACCACTATTTCCAGTTATAGTAACAATACTATTTGTTATAGGATAAGTTATTCCAGATGTAGCTCTATTCATGTTAGTCCCTGAAATTTCTCTTGAAACCAATCTTAAACCATTTTGAGCAGGTAAAAAGAAATCTAATTCTATATCTTGGTTACCTGAAGCAGAAAGTCTAACAACTTTAGACTCTAACATCACTCCTGAACTATTTTGTAATTCTATTAAAAGTTGTCCAGCTGCAGTTGCACCAATCATAACTGATTTTAATTTTGTTGGTGTAGTACAATTAAAAATTAAATATCTATTAGCTACGTTAGTATTAGTTGTTGATGTTCCTGATACTGATGCAGGTCCTAAGTTTGCAGGAGTTATATCACTTTCAACCCAGTATGAGGTGTTCGTTGTCAATGCTGGAGTAGTGTAAGAAGCAGTTGATGCCAATGGAGTAGTCGCATTTACAGTGCTATACCATTTAATAGTTCCAGATCCTGTAGCAGATAACGAAGCTGTTTGACCTGTACAAATAGTAGTATCACTTGCTGTTGGAACCGAAGCTGTTGGAACCATTGTTACATTAAGTGTTGTTGTCGCATTATTTGTTAAGGTTACTGCAATTGTTTGACTTACGTATCCTGGAGCTTCAAAAATTACATTATATGAACCTGCGATTTGAACTTTGTGATAGTCACCTTTTGTAGGAGAAGTTTCTACCCATGAACCAAAATTATCAACTGTTCCTCCAACATATACTTTTGCATGAATTGGATTTCCTTGTGTATCAGTTACAATACCATGTAGTCCATAACTTGCTTGTTTTACAAAGTTTAATAATGCTTGTCTATTTCTTACCCAAAAGAAAGGTAAATTAGCAGCAGCTGGTGTTTTTAAATCTGAAATTTCAATAGTAACCTCTTTATTGTGTTCAAAATAATTACTAGCATCTTGTCTTCCACCATATACTGAATACCATGCAGCACCATTTGTAGTACCAGGAAATTGGCCCGTATTATAAACAGCATCCATATAATTTAAATTCCCATCTGCAGTTTGACACAATTGTGCATATTCTGTAGAAATAAATTTAAAGTAAGTATCATGTGGATGATAACTAAAATTTCCTGTTCCTGGAGTGTTTGAGGTATCTAATGGAAAGTTTACAACTTCTGTTCCACCATGATAATTTGCACCTAAAACAAAATTTCTAGTTGCTTGAAAATTTAAAAAAGCAATTGTTTCTGGTTGATAAGCCAACCCATCGTCGTGTAACCCACCTATGGCATCTGCATAATTTCTATTTAAATCTACACCATTTGAGTTTGCTCTTGTTGGAGTATTTGTTGCACCACCAGGATTATAAATATCATTACCAGCTGTTTTATATGATCCATCAGGATTTGCAAGAGGATTAATATATAATTCAGTTCCATTAACTAAATTAGTAATTTCAGATAATGAACCGTAATTAGTTAACAAATAATCAATAAAACGAAGCATTGTTGGGTAACCTGTAATTTCGTCACCATGCATTGAAGAAGTATAGAAAAACTCTGGTTCCGTTTCATCTGTGCTTGCATTATCAGAAATTTTCAAAACATATAATGTTCTTCCAAGTGGAGTAGTACCAATACTTTGTAAAGTACACAAACTAGGATAAGTAGTTGCCCAATATTGCATTTTCGCAACATATTCAGAGTATTTAGGATAAGCATCCCATGTTGTATCCCATGCTGCTGCAGCTCTATTTGCGGTAAGCTCTTGCGGAATTTCATTATCTTCAGATGTAACATCATATGGTAATCCATAAGTTAGAAACTTCTGAAATTGCTCTTTATTAGCATAAACTTCTGCTTTCAATTCATTTTCATCAACAGCTTTATGGCTGACAGATACAATTCTATTGATTTCTAAAAACTGCGCTTTACTATTTGCTTTAAAAGTAAAAATTACTTCACCTTTTTCTTTCAAATAATACATTGCTTTTTCGTAAGAACTACCTTTCTGTGCGAATGAAGCACTTGAAAATAAGATAGTTAACAATAATACAAGAGTAAATTTTTTCATTTTATTAGGGTTTTTGAATGACAAACCTAAATAATACTTCTTTTCTGACAAAATATTTTATCGATAAAATACATATAATATCGATAAAATACATAAAAATATAATTAATGAAATATTTATCTTACAAATAATAATTTTTTTTACTTTCTTTTTACGGTCTACTTTATCACAACAAAAAAACTGCGCAAAGTCAGGAGACATTTGCGCAGTTTTTTTATTAAGATTAGTGTTTTAAGGCGGTATATTATTTTAATTCATAAATTAATTTATTTTTAATGTTAAATCCATTGATCCTAAATCCTAAATTATTTTTTGTGTCGATTAAACTATAGGAAGTCCCAAATTCAGATGAAGTAAAAGGTTCAAGAGATTCCAAAAGAGTTTTGCCTTTATTTAAGTAAATATCTAATATGTAAGAATGTGATTCAAACTCTTTGTTAGAGTCACATATTATAATATCATGGATTTTTTCTTTAGTGTTTTTTATATAAAATGTTTTTTCATTGTCATAATTATAAATTATACAGTAATAATCATTAACTCCAGTTTTGGGTAAATGATTAACCCAAGAAAAAATGATAATATTGTCTTTTGTCAATTCTCCCTCAAGTCTACTTGGAATTTTTTTTAAAGGTGAAAAACTCTTGTTTCTAATTATGATTGGTTTTTTCGGGTTTGAAATATTATTTTTATTTTTTATTTCAATTACTTCATTATATACTTTAGGACTGCAGTTTGTAATAAACAAGAGAATAAAAACTAAAAAAAGATAATGTATTTTTTTCATTTTTTATTGTTTAAGAAATTATTGCACCAATTTACAGCAAATAATTATTTTAAATTTAAAATGGAATAAAAATGCTTTTTTCAGGTGTATAGATTATGTGTCAAAATTTATAAATCGTGTACTGTATCGTGTACTTTTTGTAAATGTATAAAAATTTTAGACATAAAAAAACGGTTTAGCGTACACTAAACCGTTGATTTCTAAAACTTAATTCGTAGTAGCGAGGACGGGAGTTGAACCCGTGACCTCAGGGTTATGAATCCTTATTTTTTGGTTTTATATGGTTTAAAATGTATCAAAACCCCTTATTTTACTAGGATTAGTAAAATCATAAATTCATAAAAAACCACAAAAAAACATCATTTGTTTTAGCATTGTTTTAGCAAAATTTTGTATCTTTGGTATGTAATAAAAACAAATACTATGGCTTCAATTAAAGTCGTGCTCTATCCAAGAGCCAAGAAAGACGGGACTTTCCCACTTGCATTACGAATTACCAAAGATAGAAAATCCTCTTATATTTTTACGGATTACTCTATCAAAAAAGAGGACTGGATTGAAGATGAACAGCGTGTAAAAACATCGCATCCAAATTCTAAAAGGCTTAATAATTACATTCTTGCCAAGAAAGCCGAGGCAAGCGATACCTCTCTTGAGGTGGAGACACAAAAAAAAGAGGTTTCCACACGGGCGATAAAACAAAAGTTAAAGCCTAAGGGTGGTTCGACATTCTTTGCGCAGGCACACATCTATTTAAAGAATTTGGAGAAAACGGGAAACTATAATTGTTTCATCGCTGAAAAATCCCGTGTCAAAATATTTCAGTTATTTATTAGTGGTAGAGATATTACGAAAGCGGACAAACCAACGGGTAAAAAAGATGTCGCAGAAACTGGGCTTAGCGATATTGCCTTTTCTGATATTACGATGGGGCTTTTAGCTAGGTTTAAAGTTGAGTTGGCTTCCAAGCGTAAAAGTAGTGACCGCACCATTGCAAACTACTTGGTTATGATACGCTCTGTTTTCAGCCAAGCCATCAGGGACGGTGTGACGGAAGAAAAGCATTATCCATTTGGCAAAGGTAAAACCTCAATCGAGTTTCCGGATAGTACAAAGGTTGGCATCAGCCCCGATGATGTCATCAAGCTTGAAACTGTGGACTTGCCTATATTCAGCCACGACCATGCAAGGAATATATGGCTTGTCTCCTATTACTTCGCAGGGATGCGGGTTTCGGATGTCTTGCGCTTGCGTTGGTCGGATTTCAAGGAAATGCGATTACATTACACAATGGGTAAGAATAACAAGGCGGGTTCTTTAAAAACGCCTGAGAAAGCTTTTGCGATTTTAAATAAATACTTAAGTGATAAAGAGAATAAAAACGACCTTATTTTTCCAGACCTAAAAATCCTGACTGACTTGAATGACGAATTTGAGGTTAAAAGGAAGATTGCACAAGCTGTAAATCGTTATAATAAGATATTGAACAAATTTGTGCTTCCTGCCGCCGATATTGAAAGCAAGGTAACAATGCATATTTCAAGACATACTTTTGCGACTTTAGCAGGGGATAAAATTCCGATTCAGATGTTACAGAAGCTATACAGACATAGCGATATCAAGACGACTATCGGATATCAAGCGAACTTTATTTATAAGGATGCAGACGAGGCTTTAGATGCTGTTCTGGGTAGGTAAGTGTTTGTGACACAATGTCATGTTTGTGTTTCGGCATAAAAGTTGAATTAGGTAATGCCTATTAATTAAAATTAAAAACCATACAAACATGATTGAAAATTACTCATTGGAAATTGATTTCCTTCCTGTTGGAGACGGGGCAAAAAGCGGCGATGCGATTGCACTAAGATTCGGACTTTATAAAGATGGAGTTTGGGATAATCAAAAAGTCGTAGTTATAGATGGCGGAAATCTAGTCAGCGGTAACGCATTAGTAAAGCACGTAAAAGAGGTATATAAAACTAATAAGGTAGATAGAGTTATTCTTACTCATCCAGATGCCGACCATGCCTCTGGTTTGAGACCAGTTATTGAACAACTTGAAGTAGATAGAATTTGGATGCACAGACCATGGAATCATTGGGCTGATCTAAAAGATTCTATAGTCGATGGAAGAATTACAAAGAAGAGTTTTACTGAGAGAGTAAGAGAGAATTACCAATATGCACATGATATCGAAAAGTTAGCTAATGAAAATAAAGTTAAAATAGTATCTCCTCATCAAGGCTTAACTTATTCATTTGGTGATACAGCAGCAATAACAGTTCTTGGTCCTAGTAAGGAACTTTATTTGAGTTTAGTTCAAGCGACAGGAAAAACTCCAGACATGGCAATTTTTGAAAGTGCAAGAACAGCAACTTTTAGTGCAGACGCAAAGACTAAGAGAGTTAGAGAAGATTTAAATTTTGAAACGGAAAATTTGGTCGATACTGACCATCCAACTTCACCAGAAAATGATATGAGTCTAATTTTATTAATTACTATTGGGAAAGCAAGAATTTTACTTACTGGTGATGCAGGCACTCAAGGTATGTATAAAGCTATCTATTATGCAACTGAGCAAAAGCTATCTCTTAAGAATTTAGACATTTTTGATATTCCTCACCATGGAAGCCGCAGAAATTTGTCTAAAGGAAATCTTAATTATATAAGTGCTAAATATTCTGTGGTTTCATGTTCTAAGCTTGGTAGCCCGAAACATCCATCTCCGATTGTAATTAATAGTATGATTAGAAGAGGTATGACTCCATATAAAACGCAAGGAAGTTTGCTTAGTTTTCGTTTTGGTAACGCTCCTAGTCGAGAAGGTTATTCAACAGCAATGCCTTTGACATTTACTAGTATTGTTGAAATCCCAGATTAACATGAAATTAGAAATAGATGATTATTCGGTTAAGGCAAGATTATACCCTTGTTTATTAGTTCTTCTCCCAGCTTTTGTAGTTGGAGTATACTACATTACAGACTTTGAAAAATACTACCATTACTTCACAGCGGTGGTTGCTCTTGGTCTATTTACCTTTGTACTTGCCCAATTCGGGAGGGATAGAGGTAAAATGAAAGAGCCTTCTCTTTATGATTTTTTTGGAGGTAAACCAACTACTCAAATTTTAAGATTTAGTGATACACATTTGGACGCGATAACCAAAAATAGATATCGACAAATTTTGATACAAAAAATCCCAGGAATTCAGATGCCGACTGCTACAGAAGAAAGTAGTAATCCTGACGATGCAGATATAATTTATGACAGTTGCGCAAAATTTCTTATATCAAAAACAAGAGATACGACTAAATATAATTTGCTTTTCAAGGAAAATATTAGTTACGGCTTTAGAAGAAACTTATGGGCATTGAAAGATATTGCCATTTTGATAATTTTGTTCTGTATTATACTCCACCTTATCATATCTACAGAAGGATTTAAAAATTTCACTCCATTAACAGCTGAATCTGTAGGATTGAATTTCTTTTTGCTTTTCACGCTTCTAGTTTGGATTTTTGTTGTCAAAAGAAACTGGATTAAATTTGTTGCATTTTCTTATGCTGAAAGATTGTTTGAGACTTTAAATGAAGAATAAAAAGTATGCAGAATTTTCAAAGAATACACCCTCCGTATCAAATTTTTTACATTGAAAGCCTGTTTACAATAACAAGCTCGGCAATTGCATCTATAGAAATGTTTATTGAAAGCCTTGATGAAGCGGAAGGCGATAATAATGATGTTTATTTATTGGATTTACTTCAAAATGTGATTAATCAATCAGCTATGCTTTCAAAATATTTTTTTGTTTCTGATAATAAGCGCGACATCCATAAAAATAGAGCAAAGCATTTACGTGAGTTTTTTGAGATAACTGACGATAGTATTTTAAAAGATAAAACGGTCAGAAACTTTATTGAGCATTTCGATGAAAAGCTAGATGAACTTTTTGCAAAACCAATAGCGGGAACACTTTACCCTAATTTTATCGGATTTAAGGAACATCTTAACGCTCCATTGTTTGTATTTCGTGCCTATTATTTAGATGAGCAGTATTTTGAAATTTTGGATAAAAAATTTTATATCATACCTATTTTTAATGAAATTATTCGAATAAATGACATCGCTCTTAAATATATAAGAAGCTAGAAACTTTAATAAAGCAAAACTCCAAAGAGTTTTTAATTAGGGATTCAATAATGAGTCCCTTTTTTATTACAATCTATTTTTTTTTCATCGCAAATTTTTCTAAAGCTAAATTCTCCACAAACTAATTTTGCCGTTGCAATACTTCCTTTTTACACTTAATCGGATTTCCGCTTCCGTTATAGATAAATTATTCTTCGCATTTCCTTTCTCACTAATTTTACTCTTACAAAACACATAAATATAAAAGCTATGTAATTTTCAGTTGTGAGTTCATTAATGGACTTCGTTTTTTAGAAAACCTTTTTGGGATTCAGGTGTTTTAAAAATCCTTTCACTGAGTATTAAGTAATTCATTGCCTATGCAAATAATCTGTCTCGAAGACGAGGCTTTTTATGCCCTCTTGAATGAGGTCACTACATATCTAGATAAGAAAAACAAACATGAGGACAAATGGGTTTCGCAAAAAGAAGCCATGCGTCTCTTGAATGTTAAGTCTAAAACCACACTCCAAAACTTGCGTGATGAAGGGAAAATCAGATTTTCCCAACCGCAAAAAAAGGTCATTCTCTACGACCGTGCTTCAATCGAAGCCTACTTAGACAAATACGCTCACAATACTTTTAATCTCAAATAACAAGATGGATAAAATCAATCTTGATGATCCGCTTATTAATTTAAGCGGACAGGAACAACCTATGCGTTGTTGGACGATTAGAAATGCGGTTGAAGGTGTCCAAATCTTCGGCGGTATAGGCTCAGGCAAGACTTCTGGCTCAGGTCGGATGATTGCTCTTCAATACCTCTCGGCAGGGTTTGGCGGTCTTGTATTGACCGTTAAACCCGATGAAAAAGCCCTTTGGCAAGAATACTGCAAACTCACGGGCAGAACGGACGACTTGATTATCGTTGAACCTGGACAGGGGCATTATTTCGACTTTCTCGATTATGAGAGCAAAGGCGAAGGAATGACCGAAAACATTGTCCAAGTTTTGAAAACGGTTATCCGTGCGTCACAAGAAAAATCAGGCGGTGGAGCTGACGACCCTTTTTGGGAAACCGCTCTCGATATGCTGATTTTTAATGTGATTGACCTTTGCAAACTTGCCTATGGCAAGGTTTCAGTACAAAGGATGTATGACATTGTGCAGGCTATTCCCAAAGCGGATAGTTTTACAAGCGATGATAAAAGAAATCTTGCCTTTACAAGTGCTTTCGAACTTGCACAGAAAAATGTAAAAAACCAAATTAGCGTTTGGGAACAGCTAAACACAAATAATGTCAAACCAATAAGCGATGCCGCCTATCAGGAAGTTCTATTGAATGCCTTGCCTGACGCAAGAACATTAAAAGCCATTGACCAGTTTTTTCTCGAAAGCTTTATGAACTTAAGCGAAAAAACACGATCGATTATTGACTTCTCTTTCTCAGGCTTTTTGTTTCGTCTATTACGTGACCCGATTTATTCCTTGTTTTGCCGTCATGCCTCTACTTTTACGCCTGATGATTCCATGCAAGGTAAAATCATCCTGCTCAATTTACCCGTCAAGCTTTACCACAAAGTCGGCATCGATAGCCAAATCATGTTTAAATATATTTGGCAGCGAGCGATGGAAAAGCGTGATGTTTCAAAGAACGGTCTCCCTGTTTTCCTATGGGCGGACGAGGCGCAAAACTTCCTCCATGAGCATGACCCAGACTATCAAGCCACCGCAAGAAGTAGCCGAATTGCAACGGTCTATATCTCGCAAAATCTGCCTAATTATCTCGCCAATATGGGCGGTGCAAAATCCGCTTATAAGGTCAAAAGCTTTCTCGGTACGCTCGGCACAAAAATTTTCCACGCCAATGCCGATGTCGAAACCAACCGCTATGCGTCTGAACTGATCGGTGACGGATATTTTGAGGAAACCTCACGAACGGCAACCGCCGCCGGACAGTTCTCAGCATCCAGAACTAAGTCGCTCAAAATCGACCGTATCGTTAGACCCGAAGATTTTGTACGCCTCAAGACAGGCGGGGACTTAAATAATGCCAAGGTCGAGGGGTATTTACACCTTCAGGGAAACCCGATTAAAGACGATTGCAGTCATCTCAAAATCACTTTCAACCAAAATTTCATGTCACATATTAATAACAATTAAATTACTTATAAAATGGAAAATCAAAATCAAATAAAAAATCTTTACTACCGAAACACTTTCGGTCGTCGCAATGCCATTAAATTATTGTTTCTTTCTTTTTGCTCTATGTTCGTGTCATACCCGCGTATGCTGATTGAGGTTTTTACTCGTAAGGACTTTGGAGAAAGATATTTCAGTCTTTCAACGGCTATTATCCTAACCCTTATCTTGGCGGCTTTACCTATGGGTATTTCGCAAATGTCGGAAAGTTGGAGCGGTTCGGAATTAGCGACCGAAAGCTATTCTTATGATGAAACTTTCGGAAATGTCGTCCAACAAACGCAGAATATAGAACCCGAAACCCAAGGCGGTATGATGCCTGATTACATCACTTGGTATCTCTATTTGGTTGCCTTTTTGGGTTTCTGTATCAAGCATTACAAAGATAATCTACGCGCTCCTTCTGTGTTTAATTTTGGAAGATTTAGTCTTTCAAGCGGTATTATCCATCCCATTATTCGCAATCTTAAAATAGGTGGATTTTCGCCTAATGTTCGATTTATCGAATGTTATCTTGAACCTGCTATTTTCTTTGCCGCGGGTGTTTTGCTAGCCCTTATTGGCCAGACTTTAGGATGGCTATTAATCGTATGCAGCTTCTTTTATTCCATGAGTTACATTTCCGCTTATATCGGCGGTGATAATTTTATCTTGGATAAAATCGACGAAATCATCTGCAATGAAGAACTGGAAAATGCCTTTGTTAATGATGTCAATTCAGACGAAACGAAAGGTTTTCAATTCCGAGGAAGCAAGCCAAATGGTGCTGAGATGCGCCGTAAAATCATGCCCTTTATGACCGAAGAAATCGTCACAGAAGCGTCAAGTCCAATTGCTCCAACCGCTCCAAAAAACACCTCAGACGGAACGGCTGTAACAGATATTTTAGGTCAAAAATAAAAGCCTAAGCAGTGTTTAGGGGAGATGTCTGATGGGTTTTCTTTAATGTACTGCTATGCCGCTCTTCGCACAGCCAAGCTGTGTTAGGGGCGGCTTTTTTTTAACCACAATTTAGGCATCGTTATTTGTCTTATACGGATGCCGAAATAAATCTTATTTCCGTAAAATGATTATACACTTTTTATATGATTAGAATGATTCAAAGCCAATCCGCAGGACACGCCAAGGCATATTTTTCAGATGCCTTGATGAAGTCCGATTACTACGTCAGTGACCAAGAGCTTCAAGGCTTTTGGCAAGGACGCTTGGCTGAACGCTTGGGCTTGTTCGACAAGGATATGAAAGATACGTTTTTCGCCTTGTGTGAAAACGTGAACCCGAGAAATGGCGAGTCTTTGACACCTCGAACGAAAGACGTTCGGAAGGTCGGCTATGACATTAACTTTCATTGCCCGAAATCCGTGTCCGTCCTCCATGTCTTGGCAGGAGACGACCATATTCTGAAAGCCTTTCAGGAGAGCGTCACCGAGACCATGCAATGCATCGAGGCTGACGGGAAGACACGGGTAAGGCTTGACGGACAACAAAGCGAGCGAGGCACGAGCGAGCTTGCTTGGGCGCATTTTACCCACCAGACGGCAAGACCTGTCGAGGGGCGTATGCCTGACCCGCATTTGCACAGCCATTGCTTTGTCTTCAATGCGACTTGGGACGATACCGAAAACCGCATCAAGGCGGGTGAGTTTAAGGATATCAAGCGGGATATGCCTTATTATCAGGCACGGTTTCACAAAACCTTATCCGACAAACTGACCGAGCTTGGCTATGGCATCCGAAAGACTGACAAGTCTTTCGAGGTTGATGGTGTGCCACAAAAGGTATTGGACTTGTTTTCCAAGCGTACCGATGAAATCGGGCGTATCGCCAAGGAAAAGGGCGTGACCGATGCCAAGGAACTGGCAGAGCTTGGCGCACGTAGCCGCGCCAAAAAGCAAAAGGGTCATAGTATGGACGAGCTTAAAACAGAGTGGCGTTCCCAGATTGCCGAACTCGGCAAAACCGAGGAAGACGGTAAAATCGTGCGTCATGCGCCCGCCCGCCAAAAACTGGAGCTGACCGCCGAGCAATGTGTAGACCATGCGATTGAGCATTGTTTTGAGCGCGCGTCGGTCATGGCTGACCGACGCGTTTTGGAAGCGGCGTACCGCCACGCGGTCGGTACATCGGGCGCAACTGTTGAGGCTATCTCCGAGCAATTCAAGCAAGACCAACGCTTGATACATATTACCGAGAAATTCCGCCCGATGTGTACGACTAAGGAAGTGCTGACCGAAGAAAAGCATATGGTCGATTTGGCACGCCAAGGCAAGGGCAAGCTTGTTCCTACTTACGAGAAAGCCCCCGATCTAAATCTTGAGGGTCAGCAACGGGAAGCGGTCGAACACGTTTTGACGACCTCAAACCGTGTTTCCATCGTCCGAGGGGCGGCAGGCACGGGTAAAACCACGCTGATGAAAGAAGCGGTCGCCAAGATGGAAGAGGCGGGTAAAACCGTGACGGTGGTTGCGCCTACGGCGCAAGCGTCCCGTGGTGTGTTGAAAGAGGAAGGTTTCGAGAATGCTGAAACGGTCGCCAAATTCCTGACTGATTCAAAGATGCAGGAAAAGTTAAAAAATCAGGTTCTCTGGGTCGATGAAGCGGGATTGCTTGGTACAAAGGATATGACCGATTTGTTAGCTGTTGCCAACAAGCAAAACGCACAGCTTATTTTAGGTGGCGATACAAGACAGCACGCAAGCGTTGTGCGTGGCGATGCTTTACGCATACTGAACACCGTTGCCGGCATTAAGACGGCAGAGGTTAGTAAAATATACCGACAAAAGAATGAAGATTATAAGGCTGCGGTCGAAGACCTTTCTAAAGGAAAGGTCAAAGAGGCATTTGATAAACTGGACGATATGGGTGCGATTGTCACGGTTGACCCGATGAAGCCTAATGAGCAAATGGTAAAAGATTATATGGATGCGCTGAAAAAAGGAAAATCTGCGATTGTGATTTCTCCGACCCACGCCCAGGGCGAGGAAGCCACAAAGGAAATTCGCCAAAAAATGAAAGAGGCGGGTTTGATGGGTAAAAAAGAAATTACCGCTACAAGGTATAAAAGCATCAATCTGACCGAAGCCGAGAAAGCCGATACACGGAATTACGAGAATGGGCAGATTGTGAAATTCAATCAGAATGTAACGGGTTTCAATCGTGGCAGTATTTGGACGGTTGAAAAAACCGACAATCAAATCAGCCTTGTGAATGACAAAGGCGAAAGCAAAGCCTTGCCAATGTCCAAAAGCCATCGATACAGCCTTTACCAAGAAAAAGAGATACAACTCGCCAAAGGCGACAAAGTGCTGATTACCGATAACAGTTTTGATGCAAACGGCAAGCGGTTGAATAATGGGACAATGCTCGAAGTGACAAAAGTGTCCGCGAGCGGAAAAATTGAACTTAAAAACGAGGTTAGTAAATCAAGTTATGAACTCGATAAGAGTTTCGGACATCTGAACCATGCGCACGTTATTACTTCCTATGCTTCGCAAGGCAAAACGGTTGATGAGGTTTTTATTTATCAGCCTGCGGGAACGTTTCCAGCAACGGATGCGAAACAGTTTTATGTTTCAGTATCTAGGGGACGGGATAATGCTCGGATTTACACGGATGATAAAGAGAGCCTACTCGACCACGCTGCCGAACTCGGCATACGCCAGTCGGCAATTGAACTGGTCAGCAAAGGCAAAAGCCATCGGGATTTTGTGACCGAACGCCAAAGACAGGACAAAGAACAGGAGATAAACCATAACCCAATCAAAGATTATGAACCTGACAGGTAATTTTGATAAACTGAACAGAAGCAAGGACGGTCAGAATACTGATGCGTCAAATCCGAATGATACCCAAGAAATCGAGAACTATTCGAGCACAGGACACGTCCGCAATCTTTGCTTTGTGCAAGCGGATGGGAAGCGGTTTTTTTTGAATTACGCTTATTTGGTATCTGGGGAATATTCGCCCGAAGCAAATATGATTAAGCTTGTCTATACGACACATGAAATCACACTCAAGGGACGTAACCTTGAGGGATTATTTGAAAGCTTGATGGCGCATATGCCAAGGCAAATAGTAGCGTTTGAAAAAAGATATGAGGGTATGAAAGAGGAAAATGGTATTATCGTTTATGAGATTATTATAAACGCTTCTAAAGATTTATAAGTTAAGTTGTTAACTTATATAGGTTTTTTCTAATAATATGAAAAATATAATAATAATTGTTAAATTTGTAAAAATATCTCTGGAAATAGCTCAAGATATGCATTACTAATTAACTAGGCCATATTATGGAAGGTGAAGGCGGTTTTCAAGAAGCACCTAAAGATAAGGAAGAGAAAAAAGAAGAGTTTTTAAATCCATCGGATTTAGAATATTTCGCAACGCAAGATAGTGAATACCTAGAGGAGGGAGCTATGGCTGACATGTTTGATACTGAACTTCAAGAAAAAGTCCAAGACTATATTAGCAGTTTCAGAAAAATGACATCTCGTTACCTACCACTTGCGGTAGGTCAAGATGTAACTTCAGTTTGTTTCGATGAAGGTGTTTTAATTAATATTGAAATAGGAAGGCAGATAAGAAATTCAGATAATTTCTTATCTGATGTCAAGACAATTACTGATGCCTTTAATGTAGTCAGTAAAGATTTTAATCAATTACCTGATCATGTAGATAGAGTAAAAAATAATTTGCGTCCTGTCGATGGAACTTATATCGCCGTACTTGATAGTTTGATTATCATTAAAGGTCAAGGCGATGAATTTTGGTCAACAGAACAAGTCATGAAAGACGTTGATGCAATTTTAAATTTAGTTGAAAATACGAGCACAAAAGAGAATAAACCTTTAAAATATTAGATATGAGCACTGACGCAAAGGGTAATGGTAATCATCCAAATGAAATTGGTCGTTCTAAAAAGAGTAATTTGATAGATTCTTTTAAAAATGGTGTTGAGTATGAGAGAAAAAATCACGAGCGATTATTAAGTGACATAAAAATAGCTATAAAAGATAGTCATTCAGACAATCTAAAAACGTTGATAACCGAAACAGTTGAAAAAACATACAACGCCAATACCTTTACACAAAGCGTAAAGCAATGTACTGAAAAAAGTTTTCAGTCTGAAAGTTTTAAAAATGCTGTAAAAAATGTTGTTGAAGTAGAAAATACAACTCAGACAGAAAATGTTGTTAAAGGAAATAAGCGTCATTGGCTTTTAGATATCGGAATAGGTGTTGCATCATCGTTTGCGTTTGCCTTAATTTTAATAGTTGCTGATGTAATTAATAAACACGAAAATAAAGATTCTAGTAAGCCAACTGAGAGCGTTAAGCCAAGTTCTGAAAGTCGAAATATAGCTGAAAAAGATACAACTTCAACAGTTACACCAAATAACGAAAAATAATTCAATACTTTAGAATTGTTTGTCAATAAGATGAGAACTGAGTTGGGAAGCCTAATGAATTTTCTTAAATCTCATCATCTTCAAAATCAGATTTTAAGTGTTGGCTTTCACCAATTCCTTCAATTTTATCTATTCTATCTTTAGGGATTTCTTTTTCATCCAATAAGTACTGGTATTCATTTATGGTAGTGTAATTCGTAATGCTATTAAGTAAGTATTGAATATAGGTGCTTGAATTATATTCTTCTAAATTTATAGGTTCTAAAGATTGGATGTATTCTTTAAAATCATCTTTCATTGCTTCTTTATTTAATAAACTGACAATGATTTCTTTCTTAAAATTATTTTCAATTTCAAAAGTAAATTCTTTAGCCATGAAGATTTTAAAGGCTTTTGACCCATAACGGATTTCATAAGTGTATGTTCCTATCTTGTATGCTTGCTCCCGAATAATCTCATATAATGAAACAATGATTTTACCAGTTGTTTTCCCAATAAATTTCTTCACTCTCGGAGTATTTTCTATCCATTCCTCTTTTTTATAGGGATACCAAGGTTCGTCTTCATTGCTCGTTTCAAGGTTAAGTTCTTTGACTAGAAATTCTTGAAGCATTTTCTTGTCGAAGTCAGGTTTATAGACGGATTTCTTATTGAAACGTTCGTAGCGGTACGAAGTGTAGAAATCCCGTAACAAGTTTAAAAATTTGAAGTGGACTTTACCTAGATTGATTTTCTCAATTTTATTGATGCGCTCATGTAGAATAAGATGATCATGGGTGATTAGACTCTTTTCAAAATCTGTTTGGTTAACATTTTCATCATGTTCTAAAAGCACAATCGTGATTTTTTGCAGTCGCTCTATTCCTACAGACAAATTATATAATAGTTCAAAAATATCTTCTTCGTGATGTAAGTATTCTAAGGTGTCAAGGAAATATAAAGCGTTGTATATAAAAGTGCCTGAAATTTGTAGTTCTGTACCTAGTCGCCAGTTTTTCCAATAAAAATCTGGTTCATTTAATGTTTTTCTCATTGTGTTGAAATTCTATTAATTTTTAATACGAGATTTTTTTAGGTATAACAGGAATGAAAAGATTAGAGACAAACTCTACTATATGAGACCAAAAAATTATAGAAGCTGAAAAAATAGCAAGCATTAATATCACTGATAATAATGAGTAAAGTTTTGGATAGCTACTTTCAATTTTTTTTAAAAAGGATTTTTGTATCGAATTATAAGATATAACCAATGTCCCGATTGTGAGCATGATTAATGCAGTCATACTACTTAAAGATTGGTATCTTGAAAAAAGTAGATGAATTAGAGACAGCCATACAAAAGAGATACTGAACAGAAAAGAAATAAGAGGAAATTCCAATCCTTCTTTCTTTGGAATTTTTAATATTAGTTCTCTAATTATAAGTATAGATAAAAAAGTAAAGACAAATCCAATTACATATCCTCCTTTTGATTCTTCAAGAGTTGAACTGTAAATAGTTAAACCATTAAAAATACCTAGAATAGTTATTAAATCTGTATTTTTATTTAAGTACTTTGAAAATTGAGAGTCTTTTTTTGGCATAGTGGAAAAAAAATTGGAATTAAAGTTCTCCAGCCAATTTTTTTAACCTCTCATTATCCCCTTCGAGAGCCTTTATATACTTGTCCTTAAATTCATCTGTATGAAAGTGCATATTTTCCGCTTTCGCTCCTGCACCTTGTACATAGTGCGGATTATTAAAGTTGAATATCTGCGACACATCAAAATTTAAAATCTGTGAAATCTCGACCTGTAATATTTGAGCGATTTGCTGAATGCGTGAAATCGTTAAATCCACTTCATTACGTTCAATCTTCCCGTAACCGCTCAAACTTAAACCTAAGTCTGCCGCCATTTGTTCGCGTGTAATTCCTTTTAGTTCACGAAATTTTTTTATGTTTTCTCCAATGTTTAAGTCATTTTCCATTTCAAAAAGTGTTTTAATGTTCCGTCAAAGTAACTAAATATTCTTCAAAGTAACAAATAAACACTTAAAAATTCTTCTTTTGGCAGAAAATTTCCTCAATTTGTGTTGACGCATTCGCTGTCATTCAACGGTAAATTCTAAACACAGAATATTATGAGGTCATTTTTAACTGCCGTGTTATTCACGGTTTCGGGCAATTTATTTGCCCAATGTTTTCAAAAAGTTTCCGCAGGGGAACTACATTTTATTGCCATTAGTCAAAATGGTAGCCTTTGGGCATGGGGCGAGAATGGCTCAAGACAACTCGGTGACGGTACAATAATCGACAGACCGCAACCCGTTTTAATCAGCTCCGCAAACTGGGCTTCTGTTTCGGCAGGATTGACACATACAGTTGCTATTAGAGCAGATGGCACACTTTGGGCTTGGGGAAGCGATAGTAATGAGCAACTCGGTAACGGCTCAGGCGGTAACTCAGCGACACCGCTACAAATCGGGACAGATACCAATTGGAAAGAAGCGGTCGCAGGAGAGCGTGGGACAGTCGCTATCAAGACAAACGGCACGTTATGGGCTTGGGGAAGCAATAACAACGGCTATCTCGGTAACGGACAGGCGAACAGCTTTGAGAGTAGCGTACCCATACAAATTGGTACGGCAACAAACTGGAACCATATTGCGGGTAATGATGGCAGAAGCTGTCTCGCCATTAAACTTGACGGCACATTATGGGCTTGGGGTCTAAATCAGAACGGTCAACTTGGTAATGGAACGACGACCGATAGCTTTACGCCTATACAAATAGGTACAGGCACAAACTGGAAATGGATTGATTGCGGCTCAAGACTTTCTTTTGCCTTAAAAACCGATAATACGCTTTGGGCGTGGGGTTTCTGTAATTCGGGTTTTTCGTTAAATAGTAATGTTCCTCTGCAAATCGGCACAGATAGCAATTGGAAAACGGCTTCTGTGAAAAAATATGAAGGGACGCAATATGTCTTAATGACCAAAACCAACGGCACTTTATGGGGTTGGGGTAACGATGATTTTCAGCAATTAGGGAATGGCACGGCGGGAGATTATTCAAGCCCTGCACAAATAGGAACGGCAACAAATTGGGTTGACGCATTTGCGGGTTATCAGCAGTCAAGTGGCGTAAAATCAGACGGAACATTTTGGGTATGGGGTACAACCAATTTGGTCGGCGATGGTTCAACGCCTGTTTCAACTCCGACAGCATATAGCTGTACAGCGTTAGGCGTTTCCGAGAATGTAAAAGCTTCTTTTGTGGTTTATCCGAACCCTGTAACCGATAGGTTATATATTTCCGAAACGGAAATACTTTCGGCTGTTATCTACGATATAAACGGGCGCAAATACGCCTTACCGTTAGATAGACAAACAAAGTCTTTCGATGTGTCGGGATTATCGGCAGGCGTTTACATTGTTTCAATGGAAACCGAAAGCGGGAGACAAAACACACGTTTCATTAAAAAGTAATATATGCAGAAATTCACAATAGGAAATCAAGTTATAGAATATGAAGTAAAGCGCGGTATCGTCCTCGATAATCAAGGCAATCTTGAAACGTCGGTCAGAAGCCATAAAGACAGGGATGGATATGTGACAGGCATATCGACACACTCAACCCATCATCAGAAAGTTTATTTACAAGGCGCAGACGAAAAACCGTTTGCGATTGATTTAAGGAATTGGGATATGCCAGCCCTTGCAGGGCATGAACTCATCTTTATATGGGCGCAAAGCCCTTATAAACAAAATTACGCATTAGGTTATAACAAGACAATGGACGAATTGCTTCAAGTGAATGAACCAGAGGGATATTTCAGCCGTCCGGCAGGAAGTGCGGGGTGCTTGATTGTTATTTTTGGGTTTATCGGTGCGGTTACGTTGTCTTTCTTTTTTTATGATGCAACGAAAAGCGAAGACTATGGTTGGGTCGGTTTCATTCTCGGTATGGGTGTGATGGCATTACTCTTATACAGCGTCATGTCTAAGCTGAATACAGCGAAGCGAAACGGGCAGAAATTTAAAGAGAAAATCTTTCAGATTTTTACTGAAAATAGAGGTTAATACCGATATAAATATTTTGAAAAACACGTATTTTTACTTACTTCCAAATCGTTTTCTTTTTGTTGTTTTGTAAAAGTGTTAAATCCACAAATAAAAGAGTAAAAATAATTCTCGTTATGAGAATTATTTTTATTTCTTTGTAATACTAATCTTTTGTTATGGCGTTGTTTAAGGATTGGATGATAAGAGGCGTTTCTGCGTTCATCTTGGCGGTGTCGCTATATTCTTCTGCGCTCTATTCCCAAGTTCCAACCCCGCAAGTTCCATCGACTAATCCGTTTCCTAATTATTCAAATAATGGAGTTGTCAATCCAAGCAATAACAGAAATCAGACACCCTTTACGCCGTCTTCATTCAATCCAGACCTAAACCGTCAACAACAGCAGAATAGAAATATTATGTTAGAAGTTGAGCAAAACCAAAAGCTACAAGAAACTGCCATGAAAGAAGCAAGGGCAGATATTGAGGAGCTAAGAGGTGCGGTACGTTATGCGTTGCCGACTTATTCCAAATTTGAAGGGACACAATTTTATTATGAAGCCTTTGAAAAAATAATCCTGCTCGATACAACTTTTTCGCTTAAAGAAAATAACTTCCTTGTCGAAAACGCCTTTTTCGACAACAAACTGGATAAGGCAGAATTTGATAAAATCATCACGCAAAGCGGGGATTTTATCCGTGCTAAAATGAAAGAGCAGGGCTATGACCAAAATAGTAATGCCGCTAAAAACTTTATGCTGTTCCAGTTCTTCTCTGAAACTTTACAGCTTAAATCAAGCAATCAAAAGCATCTGCCTTTTAAGTATGATTTTGATGATTACAGAGGCGTTAAAAACTACGCCAAAATGTTTGTCACTAAACTGCTTGCCACAAAGACAGGGCAATGTCATTCAATGCCGCTACTCTATTTGATTTTAGCCGATGAAATCAAAGCGGAAGCTTATCTAGCACTCTCGCCAAATCACTCTTATATCCGTTTTCCAGACGATAAAGGCAAATGGTACAATATCGAACTCACAAACGGGATGCTATCGACAGACTCGTATATCTCGCAATCGGGATATATCAAGTCAGAAGCATTACAGAATAAAATCTATATGGAGAACCTGACCAAAAAAGAAATGCTCTCGGGGCTTTTGACCGATTTGGCTGATGGGTATATTCACAAATTCGGACATGATGAATTTGTCAAAACTGTAATCGATAAGGCTCTTGAATTATCCCCGAACAGTATTCGTGCCAATATGATTAAAGCCAATCTTGATAGTGCGCGGATGGACTTTGTTTTGCGACAGATTGGAAACAGACCGATCGAAAAATATCCGCAGGCGATAGATATGATAGAAAAGGTTAAAAGCCAATATAGTTTTATAGACCAGTTGGGATATGAAGATATGCCGGAAGAGGCTTATCAAGAATGGTTGCAATCGATGAACAAGGAAAATCAAAAGCAGAAAAACGAAGAATTAACAAAACAGCTTAAAAAAGCTTTATCTAATAAAAAATCTACAATTAAAGGGTGATAAGAAATTATATTTTAGCGGTTCTATTATTTACCATTCCACTATCGGTAAGGGCACAAAATCAGGAAGCACTTTTTGAGAAAAGTTTGCTGACCTTAAATGATATGCTCGTCAATGAAAACCATTACAGTTTTAAGAAAGCTGTTTTTTCTGTTGAAAATGCTTATTTGAATGGAAAGCTTGATACTGTTGCCGCAAATAATCAAATTAATGTCCTAACAAATTTGTGCAAATCGTTAATCGACGGAAGGTTTTTGGCATATGTAGAAAGTGATAAAGTCGATGTCAATAAATGGGCTTCGGTCTATCAAGTCATGTGCGACAGTATTCCGATAGTGATTAAAGACAAGGAATATAAATACATTCCGTTTCGCTATGACTTTGAAGATGTTTTCGGCAATCAAGAACTATCGAATATGTTTGTCTCTAAGCTTCTGACGACAAGAAAAGGGAATTGTCATTCACTGCCTTATTTATACAAAATTCTTTGCGAGGAACTTGGGACGACTGCAAATTTGGCACTTGCGCCAAATCATATTTATATCAAGCATCAAAATAAGAAAAACGGTTGGTACAATACAGAATTAACGAGCGGTATATTTCCTAATGATGCTTGGCTGATGGCTTCGGGATTTATTCATGTGGATGCCATTAAGAACGGTGTTTATATGAAAGCGTTGAATAATAAAGAGAGCATTGCGCTTGTCATGATGGATTTGGCAAATGCGTATCAAAAAGCTTTTCCTGAAAATGACGGGTCTTTTTTATTAGCCTGTGCGGAAGTTTCAATAAGTGCCTATCCTAATTTTACAACTGCGCTCATTTTAAGAGCGGAAATGCATAAAAAAATAGTTGAGGCTGAGGTCGATGTTGAAAAATCAAAAGTCGATTTTAAAAAATTAGAGAAAGAATACGCCAATATTCATATGTTAGGATATCGGTATATGCCAGAAGAAATGTATCTGAACTGGCTCGTTTCTTTAAAAACAGAAAGAGAAAAATACGAAAACAAAAAATTGACTAACTTTAACAAAAAATAATTTATGAGAAGATTTTATTTTTTAACATTATGCCTTTTATCATTTGTTGGAATTTCGGCACAGGAAAAATTATCTAAACAAGAAAAAGAACGAAGAGATAAAAATATTCAGGCAGGAAACCCGTTTAAACAATTCGGGTATAAAGGAAAGGTCGCAACCTTAAGCAAAGGTAAATACCTAGAAGTACACGACTTAGATAGCATTGTTACTATTGGTTCGGTAAGGTTTCATGTTGATAAAAAGGAGATTGTAGGTGTTACCGTGTTAGATCCAACTAATAATGAGTATGCTCGTCCTATTGGCGATATTGCAAGTCGTTGGTTATCTCCTGACCCTTTGGCACAAGAAAATCCTGATTGGACACCATACCGCTATGGGTTTAATAATCCCATCCGATATACAGACCCAACTGGGATGCTTGAAAATGATGATTTATACATCAATGGCGACGGGTCAGACCAAACTCTTAGCCAAATGCAGTCTGGTACTAACTTGACTTTAACTAGAGACCAAACAACGGGAAAAGTTACCGCTACGGGTTCAGCGACAACTGCGGCAGATAAAGAAATATTAGCAATGACAACTGATAAGTCTATTACAGTCAATATAAATTCAACATTAGGGAATACCAGCGCTGATGGTACAGGTTCGTATCTTACGGGTGGAGGTTCTTTTGATGGTAGCGTAGTTAATGCGGATGGCACAGTAACGGTTAATCAAACTGTAAATACTGATTTTGCCTCAAGAATTGATACCTTTGAGGGAACTCCTCAAGGAGTTGGTGTTGTGCATGAAGGTATTGAAGCATATCAGGAAGGAAAGCGAGCATTAGCAACGCAAACTCCGTCAGGGCCTGCTGACCCAAAGGTTAGGGCAGATTATCTGAATTATCAAGCGGCGCATGGTGCAGCAGATAGAATAGACCCAAGACACGTAAGAACATATGATTATTTTGTTGGGAAGAACCCTAAAACCGGTAAAGAAGCAATGGTGCTACAAAAACCTGATGGAGCTACTATGGTTCTATATAAAATGTAAACTATGAAATTATTATTAAGTTATTTGTTTATTATAATTTCCTCTATTGCTTGTTCAGCACAGCAAATTAGTGGCGATTACACAGTTTATAAAATTACAAAAACAGAAGATGGCGATTATATATTGTTTATTAAAAACGATGTAGAAACTGGTCTTGTAGTCATGGATAACGACTCTCTGGTCGTTGACAAAAATTATAAAAACATCTCAGAAGGTAAAAAATATTTCTTCTTGTTAGAGAAAGACGAGAAAAAGTTTAATGGTGAGCAACCAAGTGGATATATGATTATTCTTAATTCGGGGCAAACGCAAAAAATTTGGGATGTCAAAAAAGACGGCGTTATGCCTCAAATTTATACTGCTAAAAATGTGAAAGGTTTATCAATAAATGAAGTAATTAAATAAGTTTCACAGTTAAAAGTATGGCATGAAATATTTTATAATTCTGAGTGTAGCAATACTGTTTAGTTGGTCTAAAAAAGAAGAGGATTATTTTCTTAACGGTAAATATAAAACCGAATTTAAAAAAGAGTTTGATTATCAGAATTCCACAATTATTTTTAAAGACAGTTCATATAGCCGAGTATTTGCCAACGGAAAAAAATCCAACGGGACAATTAAATATTGGAAATATTTCCTCATTTTAAAGGACGAAAATTCATCACAGATAATGGAAATAAAACGAAGTGAAATCAAAAATGATGAATTTTTTGTTGGTCTTAAAGAAACTGACCCACAAAAAAGTGAGACGGCAAGCTATCTCGACATTAATATAGCCCTAGGAAAATTTACTAAAGTAAAATGAGAGTAGCTTTATTAATGTAATAAAATCAAATACCACGAAATAACCTTATGATTTTGAGTTAGGTTATTATAAGCCGCCCCTATCGGGGCGGCTTATTTTTTGCTGAGTTGAAATGTAAAAGAACAAAGCCCCCGCATTTCTGCGGAGGCTTGTGTTGCGTCATGACTTGAAATTGTAATCTTTCCCTTGTCATGACGGCCCTTGGTAGGGTCTTAAAGCCTGATGCCGAAGCAGAGCAGGGTAATCTCTATACTATAATAAATAAGTTAAGAATTGGTTAACTTGTCTAAGTCTAATCCAATTCCTCTAACTATGCCTATTCTAATATCATGGATTATAGATTTGTCAAGTTTGGCTTTATAGTGCTTTCTTTTACCGTATTGGTCTTTTCCTAGCCTTATAAGGTCTAATCTATCAAATCCAACAGTCATACTATGATCGCAAATAGCCCAAAAAGGATTACTGTTCCATGGGTTAGGTAATGGATTGGTTAAAGTGATCTTGATATGGTAGGGCATTATATTTCTTGGTTCAGTTGTACTTAGAGGAACAATTGTAGCAAGCCTGCCTCTGTGTTTAAAATTGGGTGAAACTACAACAACTGGACGGGTCTTGATCATCTCAGGTTCTTTGAAATCTTTAGGATAGCTACATATAAAAATCTCCCCCACTTGTGGATAGTACATTATAGGCATTTTGTCCTCTTTTTCGGATTGTGGGATGTAGAATGAAATATCTTACTAAAAAAACACAAAATTCAACAGTAGATAATTAATTGTGCGAAATGATTTTTGCGAAATCAAACAAGCCGCCCCACAAGGGGCGGCTTGTTTTTTTCTTAATACTCACTAGGTAGCAATATGACGTTATTTACAAAGAAGATGCGGATTTCTTGAAGCGGGAAGTCTGTATATTCTATCTTTTTACTAAAAACGATGTTGTTGTTACCATCATCGCAAGTGAGAACTGCTGTGCTTCTTTCAAGGTCAACACGTAACGTCCAAGTCTGAAACTCTTCTTTCTTGATGTTTGGCTTAATTTGATTAAAAGCGATTTCGTCGATAAGCCAGTATGCGCCTGCTTTTTCGGCAAGGTATTGAATACCATCGGTATAAAGTACGGTTCTTGCAATCGGGTGACGATACCAGTTTTCTGTGCCTGTAAATTGTGCGAGGTCTGTTTTTGTGATTGTGTCTTTCATAATTTAACTCCTTTTGTTTAATGCCTCCACCGTGGAGGACGGGGCAAAAAAGGAGAAAAGCCATAGGACAAAAGTCACCACCAACACGGGAGCGAAGCGAATGGAGCGGGCAGCGTGATTGACTGCCAGACGGCTTTTATCAACTTGCGCCAGTACTCATCGAAATGGGGGCTTTAATGGGAGTATACGAAAGGCAAAATAAACATTGTTCCATTTCAGAGGTATAGGTATTCAATTCGAGGGCTATCTTTACAATCGAATTCGCACTATACTTTCTAAGGGCAATTTTCTTAGCTTAATCATAATCTTAGAAATGCAGGGGCATATTTGGGGGCATCTTGCAAAATCGAATTGAAGATAAACTTTTCAAAAGAAATACTTATTTCTTCGCTTCGATAGTGGCCCGTGCCTCCACCTTTTCTATAATACTGATAAATATTGCTAAACAGATATCAACAAAAGCCCTTGTAAAACAAGGGCTTTTTTGTCATTTTAGGTTAACTTTAATCAACCCAAATTAACCTTCAATAATCAAAAAAAAGGAAGTATTTGGGGGCATCAACTTTTTTAGTGGGGGCATAAATGGCTTTAACTGATACTGCTTGTAAGGCGGCAAAACCAAAGGACAAATCTTATAGAATTTCGGATGGAGGCGGTTTGTATCTTGAAGTCATGTCGAACGGTTCAAAATATTGGAGATTCAAATATCGGTTTCTAAAGAAGGAAAAAAGATTAGCCTTTGGAACATACCCATTCGTCAAGCTTATTGAGGCTCGGGAGAAACTGTACGAAGCCAAAAAGCTTTTGGAAAAAGGGATTGACCCGTCAGCATTCAAAAAAGACTTGTTAAAACAAGCCATGAGAAACGCTGACAATACTTTTGAAAAACTTGCCTTAGAGTGGCACTCCAATCAACAAGGTAGATGGGGTGATGGGCATTTCCAAAACATCAAGCATAGACTTGAAACGGATATATTTCCATATATAGGTAATGACCAAGTGGATAAGATTGAAGCACCAGATTTATTGGACGTATTAAGAAAGATTGAAAAAAGAGGTGCGCTCGACCTTGCCGCACGTTGTCGGCAAATTTGCTCACAGGTTTTCCGCTACGGTATTCAAACGGGAAAATGCAAAAATAATCCTGCTACTGATTTGCAAGGCGCGTTGAAAACTAGAAAAGTTAAACATTTTTCTGCGATTGAACCAAAAGAAATTCCTGAGCTTTTGGATGCTCTTGAAAGGAATGATGCTAGATTGTATGGGCGAACCCGTCGGGCAATTAAGTTGTCGATGTTGACATTTGTTCGACCTGGCGAATTACGTCAGGCTGTATGGTCAGAATTTGATTTTGAAAAAAAAGAATGGCACATTCCAGCCGAGCGCATGAAATCCCGTAGGGATCATATCGTACCTCTTTCAAAGCAATCTATAGCAATCCTTGAAGAGCAAAGGCTTGAAACAGGTGATATTAGTACACCTCTTGTATTTCCAAGCCAACTTAAGCCAACAGAGCCTATGAGTGACGGGACGGTTAGACTTGCGTTGCAAAATTTAGGATTCAAGCAACGTATGACAGCGCACGGCTTCCGTGCACTTGCACGGACGGCAATTAGAGAGGAACTCGAATACGACCCTGATGTTATTGAGGCGCAACTTGCACACAAACCATCAGGAGCGTTGGGAGCCGCCTATGACAGAGCCAAATTTATAAAGAAGCGTCATCTAATGATGCAGGATTGGGCTAACTATCTAGATAAAGTCGCACTCGAAAACAAAAACAAAGTTATTGTTGCGAAATTTTCTTAAATAGTTTGGGTTAAAAAAGGTAATTTTTTATCTGTGTAATAACTCGGTTGTTTAACCGAGCTTATTTGTTGTGGATAAATCAAAATAAATCCTTTGAATTTTGAATATCACGATATATTAAAATTATAGGCTGTAGGGAGTGCAGTCTAACAACTAAAAATAGTATTCAATAAGGGGTGAAAATGGCAAACATGGGGAAAGTGTGCAACGAAGACCCGTTGCTCGACCGCAAAGAAGCAGCAAAATATCTAGGTCTGAGAAACTCAAATACTCTTGCTGTATGGGATAGTACAGGTCGGTATGACCTCAAGCCCGTTAAAATAGGTGCAAGGATGGTTCGTTACAGAAAATCAATACTTGATGCGTTTCTGCTGAAAAAGCAAAACGCCTAAACCTAGGCTTCAGACTTAATCAATCATCATCAATCTAAAAAAGGATGTCTCTATGAACATAGAACAAGCCAACGCCCTTTCTTTGCCTGAAATCCTGCAAAAAATCGGTTGTGTACCTGTTAAAGACAAAGGAAATGACCTTTGGTATCTCTCGCCATTCCGCGAAGAAAAAACCGCCAGTTTCCACATTAATACGATTAAAAACGTCTGGTACGATTTCGGCTCTGACCGAGGCGGGGACGTTATTAACTTCGCTCAATCCTATCTGCAAAGCCAAGGCGAAGACTACACGCCTGCCGATGCCTTGCGTTGGGTCAATAACATGATGCTTTCCCCTGTATCGATTTTATATTTGCCGAGAGATAAGCCAAAGGAAACAAAAGCAACTCTGACTTTAAGCACGGTTTTCGAGTTGGAGCACAAAGGGCTGATTAACTACCTTGAATCAAGACGTATCTCTTTGGCTCTTGCCAAGAAATACCTGAAAGAAATTGTGGTCAATAATAACAATACGGGCAAAAAGTTTCACGCTATTGGTTGGCAGACGGTAAGTGAGGGCTACGAAGTCCGAAACAAAGTCTTTAAGGGCTGCATCGGGTCGAAAAGCATTTCTTTTATCAGGGGAAAACAAGTACCCGCCGTTGAAATCCATGTCTTTGAAGGCATCATGGATTTTCTCTCTGCAGTGTCCGAGCAAAAGGGTCAGCAATTTGTCGGTGATGCCATCATTCTTAATTCTGTGAGCTGCCTGCCCCAAGCATTCCCTTATATCAAAAACTACGCATACCGAAGCCTTTATACATGGCTTGACAATGATACGGCAGGATTATTGGCAACGCAGGCTTTGAAAGAGCTTGCTGAAAAGGAAGGGAACATGACTTTTCAAGCCATGAATAAAAGCTACTCTCCACATAAAGACGTTAACGCTTGGCACATGGACAAACCTAAAGTGTAAGAAAAAACACTAAAAATAATTTCTTTAACATTGAAAGGAAAATGAATGTCTCAATTAAGAGCGGACTTTTTGCGTGTTGCGGAAGTTGAATTGGTCTATAAAAGCCAAGTCAAGCCATCCGAGAGAATGAAAATCACTTCTTCCAATGATGCCTTTAAACTGCTTTACGATACGTGGGACGATGGCAAGCTTGAATTGCAGGAACAATTTAGAGTTTTGCTCCTTGATCGCAAAAATAGCTGTTTGGGTGTCTCGACAATTGCAACAGGTGGCGTTTCCGAGTGTATGGTTGATGCAAAAATTCTATTTGCAACGGCACTAAAAGCGAGGGCAAGCGGAATTATTTTGTCGCATAACCACCCATCGGGAAACAAGCAATTTAGCGATAGTGACCTGAAACTGACTAAAAAGTTTGTCGAAGCGGCAAAATTATTTGATATTTCTATTCTTGACCATATCGTCATTACACAAGATGGATATGCGTCAATGGCTGATGAGGGTAGGCTTAATAACCTCGACTGTCCTTTCTAAAATGTTTTAGTATTGTTTTAGCAAAGTAAAAGGGCTGACAGATAAACTCTGTCAGCCCTTGCTTTTATTGTAGCGAGAGGGAGATTTGAACTCCCGACCTCAGGGTTATGAATCCTGCGCTCTAACCAACTGAGCTACCTCGCCTGAATTGGCATTCCCTGAATGCGGGTGCAAATATAAGACTAATATAACATTGTCCAAATAATAAATTAAAAAAAAATATTTTTTTTCTTGACTGCTTTTTTAAATAAAAATTATATATTTCGCAAAAATTAGATTATGTCACCAAAAGTACGTTACGAAATAGAATTTCCTATAAATTCTTCACCTCAATTGCTGTATCAATATATATCAACTCCTTCTGGATTACAGGAATGGTTTGCTGATACCGTAAATTCAAGAGGAGAATTTTTTACCTTTGAGTGGGATGATACGGAAGAACATGCAAGACTTGCTTCTAAAAAAACAGGTGAAAAAGTAAAGTTCAAATGGATTGACGATAATAAAAAAGATACCGAATTCTATTTTGAATTGAGAATTCTTGAAGATGAAATTACAAAAGATGTCTCTCTAATGGTTGTGGATTTTGCTATAGAAGAAGAATTAGACGAATCTAAACAACTTTGGGAAAATCAAGTTTCCGATTTAAAACATGTTATTGGTTCTGTATAGAAATCATTTTTAAAACTTATATTTGTCCCGTCTTATTCTAATAAAGAGACGGGATTTTTTTATGATTAATTACAACGGCGAAATTCAATCTTCAGACACTACTTTGTCTAATGCTAATAGAGGTTTTTTATATGGTGACGGTGTTTTTGAAACGCTAAAAATTGTAAACAATAAAATCTTATTTCTTGAAGATCATTATTTTAGATTAATGGCTTCCATGCGAATTGTAAGGATGCAAATTCCAAACAACTTTACTTTAGAATATTTAGAAGAGCAAGTTTTGAATTTGGCGAAAGCTAACAATTGTGAAAATTCAGCTCGTGTAAGATTGACCGTTTTTAGAAACGATGGCGGATTTTATCTTCCTCAAACAAGAACTGTTTCGTTTTTAATTCAAGTTTCACCATTAAATGAAACGCATTATTCCTTTTCCGATGCAATGTATGAAGTAGATTTATACAAAGATTTTTGCATCACAAAGCAATTGCTTTCTACTATCAAAACTACCAATAAGATGATAAATATCACAGGTAGTATTTTTGCTGATGAAAATGATTTGCAAAATTGTTTGCTTCTGAATAATGAAAAAAACGTAGTCGAAGCATTAAATGGAAATCTCTTCATGTTAATTGGAAATCAATTAATAACGCCGTCTATTGAAGATGGTTGTTTGAACGGTATCATGAGAAAGCAAGTACTCCAAGTTGCGAGAAAGATTGAAGATATTGAAGTTTTAGAGCAACCAATTTCACCTTTCGATTTACAAAAAGCCGATGAATTGTTTATTACCAATGTGATTACAGGAATTCAACCCATTACAAAATATCGCAAAAAGGAATATAAAAGCGACTTGTCTAAAATACTATTGGAGAAAATTAATGACTTAATTTAGAATTGGGTTTTCTGGTGCATTAGACCAAATAATATATTCGCCACCAAGTTCAATTATTTTTTCTTTCCAAAATTGTTTTGATGATTTTTTTAAAATAGATGATTCATAGGTGTTTGAAAAAATTATCCATGAATTTGCCTGTAATTCATCTTCTAATTGATTGGCACTCCAACCTGTGTATCCTAAGAAAAAACGAATATCTTCTTTGTTGATTTTTCCCTCATTGATTAAGTTTTTAGTCAATTCAAAATCACCTCCCCAAAAAATTCCATTAGAAATCTCAATACTATTTGTAATAAGTTCAGGAATTGTATGTATAAAATATAAGTTATCTTGCTCAACTGGACCACCATTATAGATTATAAAAGAAGATTCAATATCTGGAATTAAATCGTTGATGGTATATTCAAGAGGTTTGTTCAAAATAAATCCAACAGAACCTTCTTCGTTATGGTCGGCCAATAAAATGACTGACCTATTGAAAGATAAGTCACCAATTATCGATGGTTCTGCTATTAAAAGTTGTCCTTTTTGGAGTTTTTCAGATGTCATCTCGACGCAATTTTAACTAAAAGTACGAATAAAAGTTTTAAAACCAAATTTTAGGCAAAAAAAAACCATTCGATGAACGAATGGTCTTCTATATCAAAAATAAACTAGATTAGTTTACAGAACCTTCTAAGTCTGCTCCAGCTTTAAATTTTACTACATTTTTAGCAGCGATTTTGATAGTTTTTCCTGTTTGAGGATTTCTTCCGTCTCTAGCAGCTCTTTTAGATACTGACCATGATCCGAAACCTACTAAAGAAACTCTTCCACCTTTTTTCAAAGTTGATCCTACGTTTCCTAAAAATGATTCTAAAGCTAATTTTGCAGCTGCTTTTGTAATTCCTGCGTCAGCAGCAATAGCATCGATTAATTCTGATTTGTTCATAATAATAGTTATTAATTGTTGGTTAAACTTTTTTTGTTAATCATAACAAATTTAGTAGAAATTACAGACTACACAAGTGATGGAGGTCATTTTTGCTAATTTTGTTGATAACTCGGCATATTTGTTAATAAAAGCATCGATTTTAGACAAAAATTCCTTGTTTTTTCAATGATTACAACACCTTACAACGCTTTCGCATTGGTTGAAAACGATATTCCATTTAACAGTTCGAAGCTTTTCATTCTCTTTTTTCCAGGAAACTGAAGACTTAGTATTTCTAAAAATCCATTATTAACTACAATTTTGATTTCTTTTTTAGTTGTAATGATACTTCCAACTTCAAAATTATGTGATTCTTCAACCAATTTTGCTTCATATAGTTTTACATTCCATTCTTCTGTTCCATCTTTAAAGAAGCACCAAGCGCTTGGATAAGGTGATAAGCCTCTAATTAAGTTGTAAATTTCAACTCCCGATTTCGAAAAATCAATTTTACAATTGTCTTTATTTAATTTGTATGCTGTTTTAATATCTGATGAATCAGTTTGAATTGTAGTAACAACATTCCCTTTTTCTATTAAAGCTAATGTTTCAACAACAGCTTCACTCCCAATCGACATTAATCGGTCATGTAATTCTCCAGCACTTTCTGTAGATGAAATTGGAGTTTCTTTGCTCAAAATCATAGCACCAGTATCAATTTTATCATCAATAAAAAAGGTGGTAACTCCTGTTTTAGATTCTCCATTTATAATTGCCCAATTAATTGGCGCCGCACCACGATAATTAGGTAGGAGTGAAGCATGTAAATTAAAGGTTCCTAATGAAGGCATTTTCCAAACTACTTCGGGCAACATTCTAAAAGCAACTACCACTTGTAAATTGGCATTTAAACTTTTTAATTCTTCTAAAAAACTTTCGTCTTTTAAATTGGTTGGTTGAAATAAATTCAAATTGTTTTCTAAAGCATATTCTTTTACTGCTGAATATTTTATTTTTTGTCCACGACCTGCAGGCTTATCGGCTGCTGTTATCACTCCAACAACCTCGTAGTTATTTTTAATTATGGTATCCAAAATGCCAACAGCAAATTCTGGGGTTCCCATAAATACAATTCTTAATTTTTCCATTATAATTTTATCGAATATAAATTATTTGGCTTAACAATAATAGTATCGTTTTCCATTAAATTTTGAAGTGCAAAGATAACATCGTCTTTTGGATATTTGGTCAACTTTTGAATATCTCTCGAACTCATTTCTTGAATTTTCAATAAACCAATTATTTTTTCAGATAAACTTGAAGTATCCGTCTTGTTTTTCTTTTTGGAAATACAATAGGAGCAAACACCACAATCTTTTTTGATTGTTTCACCAAAATATTCTAAAAGCAATTTACTCTTACAAGTTTTTTCTTCCTTTATATAATGTAAAACTGATTTTAGTTGTTCAGTTTTTAATTGATTTTGTGCTTCAAGATATTTTACAACTCGGCTAATCGTTCGTTCATCTTCGCGAACTTCATTGAATGTTAGAGTAGCGTCATTGTTTTTAGCATGCAATTCAATAACTTGTTTTTCATTTAATTTGTGAAGAATGGCTAAAACTTTGCTTTCATCACAATTGGATTTTTTTGCAATCAAAGAAATATTAACCACCGATTGTGATTCGTAAACTCCGGGATTAGTTCGTAAAATGGTTAAAATAACTTCCTCATCTTGCGGATTCAAACTCATATAACGAATAACTTCTTTAGACGGAATTACAAATTGTAAGGTGATTTTTTCAGTAAATTCTTGTGATAAACTGATAATTCCTTGTCCGTCTAAAAATTGTAAAGCATTGTAAACTTTTAAAACAGGAAAGCTGTATTTTGTACAAAAATGATTGATGTTAAAACTGAATTTCTCGTCAATTCCTTCTCCATAAGCAATTTGGAAATAATTGCAAAGTTTTACAAAAACCAAATTCAAGAATGCTTTATCTGATAAAATACTAAGAAATTGCGCTTCAACATGAATAACATCGGAAGGATTGGTTAGCAAAACTGCAAATGCTTTTTCTCCATTTCTACCAGCTCGTCCGGCTTCTTGATAATAGTTTTCAAGATTAGGAGGAATGTGCAAATGAATCACAGTTTTTACATTGGCTTTATCAATTCCCATTCCGAAGGCGTTGGTTGCAACCATGGTTTGCACTTTCTCGTCCATCCAAAGTTTCATGTGGTTTTCTTTGTCTTTTGAAGATAAACCTCCATGATAATATGTTGCTGAAAATCCTAAAGATTCCAATTGCTTAACCGTTTCCGAACATGATTTTCTATTGGTAACATATATTATTGATGGTTGCGGATTTTTCTTCAAAATTTGCTCCATCAAATGCAATTTGTCTTCTACATTAAAAACCATATACGCCAAATTTTCTCTAGCAAATGATTTTATAAAAATCGCAGGATTGTCAAGTTGTAATTGTGTAATGATATCTTCCTGAACTCTTTTAGTAGCAGAAGCCGTTAATGCTAAAAAAGCCACTTTTGGAAAATATTCTTTGAGCTTTGAAATCTTTAAGTAGGCTGGTCTAAAATCGTGTCCCCATTGCGATACACAATGTGCTTCGTCAATAGCGATTAAATTTATAGGAAGACCTTTTATGCGTTCTAAAATCCAATCGCTTTGTAAACGTTCTGGCGATAAATAAAGGAATTTATAGTTTCCATATTGGCAATTATCTAATAAGTCGATGATTTCATCTGAAGCAATTCCGCCAGTTAATGCAATGGCTTTTATTCCTTTGTTTTGCAAATTTTGAACTTGGTCTTTCATCAAAGCAATTAATGGTGAAATGACCAAACAAATGCCTTCCATCATCATGGCTGGAACTTGAAAAGTAATTGATTTTCCGCCGCCAGTTGGCATTAATCCAAAAGTATCCTTTCCTGCTAAAACGGAGGCAATTATTTCTTCTTGCGGAGTTCTAAACGCATCGTGATTCCAATATTTTTGAAGGATTTCTAATGGTTTAGACATTGTATTCAATTACGAATTAGGAATTTTAAATTAGGAATATTTCGTAAAAGTAGTAAAAACAATAAATATAATAGAACTTAGAGGTTTTTTGAATAAAGTGATTGTACTTTCAAAATAGAAATTGGCGTTTTTATAAAATAATTTAATTGCCAATTTTGTGTTTGTTGCGCTTGTTTATTTTCAGTTTTATCCCAAGAAGGGTAAACTCTAAATCCTAACTTTCCTTTTTTAGATTGATTTTGAAGATATCCTTTTTCTTCTAAAATAGTTTTTGGAAATACAAATTGTCCAAAGTGAATTGGAGTTTTACAATTAATAATCACAAAGTCAAAGTCATCGGTTGATGAAAACGGCTGAATTGGTTTTTCATCAATGCGTTTCCATAAAGTAACGAATTGTCCAATTTTGGTTGGTGTAATTTTTGATTTTCGAAAAATAATTTTTGAATTATTGAGTTCAAATTGAGCCGCGCAATACTCTTGGCTTTCTTTTTCTATGATAAGATTTCGGATTTTTAAATCCAGTTTTTCAAAAACTAAGCTTGAAGTCTTTTCTAGTTCTTGAAACGTCATTTATTGCAAAGCTTGTAAAATATAATTAGTACGTTCCTCAACCGTTCCTTTTGGAACTTCTACTAAGTTATAGCCATATTTTTGATAAGTTTCTACTAGGTGATTGTAGATTAACTTGGCTTGTTCGTAGTTTTCATAACGCTCGTCATCGCTAACGTATATTTCTTCCCATGGTGGAAGGATGAAAATTCTATCATAATTATGGTCGCGACAAGCCTGATCAAAAAACGATGGATAACTATCGCCAATGTAATGCATGTAAGCCAAAACATCTGGAATTCCTCTGTCTAGGAAAACAGTTTTGTGTGGTTCGTTTTTGGCGTTTTGGTATTGTTTTTTTCTTCCTTCAAGGAGTAACTCGCTGAAAAGTAGTGGTTTTTCTAGAAAAAGTTGTTCGATACCTTGTTTTTGTGCTTCGCTAATAATTTCGCGCGAAACCTCAGGATAACAACAATGTCCTTTCGATAATAAATTATCTATGATTGTTGTTTTTCCTGTTCCAGGACCGCCAATAATAACTACAATTTCTTTTTCCAAAATTTTTTGAAATAAGGTGCAAATTTATTGAATTGTTTTAGATAAAATGAAGTGTTTTTTATTTTTATTTTTTTATATTTAACAATTCAACGCAACCAAAATTTAATATCTGCATCTTTAAATATAAATAGGCTTTCATGTATAAAATCGATTTCAAGTCATTAACCATTTTTGGGTTGTTTTTTTTCTTTTCAAATCTTGTTTATTGTCAATTGGCTAGTTTTACATTAAATGTTACAAAAACTAATGAAACTTGCACAGCAAATGGAACTTTAAATTTTACTGTTGCTAATACTACGGCTGGTGCAACAATGGTTTATACGATTTACCAATTACCTAATTTGACCACTCCAATTTCAGTTCAAAACACTACAAGTTTTTCTGGTTTAGTTGCAGGAACTTATAGAGTAGTGGCTACCCAATCGTTAGGAAGTTTAACAAACAGCCAACAACAAGATATAACCATAGTGAATCAAATTGTATTATTAACGTATAGCTTAAGTGGAAACAATTAAATATGTGGTGCTGATGGTTCGATTACTGTAAATACTTTAACAGGTACAGCTGTTTCATATGAAATTTTTGCTGGACCTATTATAAGACCTTTGCAACCTTCAAATGTTTTTACAGGCTTGATTGCTGGTCAATATAGTGTTAGAGTATTTGATGCTTGTGGCGAAGGAGTTGTACAAACTTTTACAGTTCAGAATACTCCTGCTGATTTAGGAATTGGGGTTGGTAATACTATTGATATAATAAATTGTATTTTAACAAAAATAGCCATTTCAATACAAAATATACCTAATAGCGTTATAGTTTATCCATTACAAATTACAATATCAGTAAATCCACCAAGTGGTGGTGCGCCAATTGTTTATAATAATACCATTACATCAAGTGACAACTTACAAGTTATTCAGGATATAATTTTATATCCAAACCAATATTATACATATGATGTTAGTGTTATAGATGGTTGCGGAAATACATATAATAGGAATGATGTTGTAGTATACTCGTCTACTGTCCCTATACTTGCAAGTCAAAACCTATTTTGTAATAATTATAATATTATTATTTACAATGCTTTAAGTGCAGTGTTGATTGATGGTCCATTGGGAATACCTTATGCTTTGCCTTACACAGTAATACCTAATACATCAGGAGATTTAGAGTTATTTACTTCAATACCGGGAACTTATACATTTACTACTGTTGATGTATGTGGTGTCGTTAGGGTTCAGCAAATAATTTTGGCGGCTGATAATGGTTTTTTCTTTGCAGGATCATTGGTAGGATGTACTCCAGGTTTAGCAACTTTGAGTGCTGGTTTAAATTTACAAACAGCAATTTTAACTCAAGCTCCAGCTTCATTTACAACAAACTTACCATTAAATTTATCAAGTTCTATTTCTTCTGGATTTTTAACTTTGGTTGACGTGCCTTTAGGAACTTATGTTTTTACTTTTACTGATACTTGCGGAAATTCTTCAATTAAAACCATTAATGCAAATGTGGGTTATATTCAAAATACCAATATAGATGTTATAGAAAATTGTGGATCTTTTGATATTTATTTAAACCACACTTCAAATAGTAATAATAATAATCCTAAACTCTATTGGCTTCAGCAGTACAACCTTATTACAAATCAATGGTTTAATCCAGTTAACGGGACTATTTATTTTGGTGGTACGTTAAGTGTCGCTAATGCCATACCGTTAGTAAATCAAACAACAAATTATAATTTTGCTTTTTTAGGACATTTTAGAATTTTAACAAGCTTTTCTTCTGCTGCGGATTGTATTAATGTTTTATATGAATTTGATTATGATGGTTTACCAAAAATTGATGATGTGTATTCTTTTTTATGTAATAATGGAACCTATGATGTTTTTGTTGATGCTGTTGGTATCCAGCCTCTAATTTATAGAATAACTCAAAAAAACGGTTTGCCTTTTAATATACAAAATGGAAATTCGAGTGTGTTTTTGGGTTTGCCAGCTGCGGTTTACAACTTTCAAGTAGAAGATGCTTGCGGTAATATTTTAAATAGTTTGTTTGAAGTGCCTCGACCTTTTAATTTTGCAATAACACCTATAGGATTTTGTAATGGTCAACCAGGTTCATTAACCCTACCAAATTTTTCAATTTTTCAATACGAATGGTGGAAAGACAACGCCACAACAACTATATTGAGTACTACCAATACTTTAGCATTTCCAACTTTTAATTCTGTTACTGATGTTGGCGTTTATCATGTAAGAGTGCGTTATACCGGCAATCCTAATTCATGCATTGATTTTACTTTAGATTACACCATTTCTACAAATGCATTTAATCCAAATGCTGGACAAAATAATGCAATTACTTATTGTGGAAATCCAAATAACATAGATTTATTTTCTTTGATATTAGGAAGTTATGATACTGGAGGTACTTGGCAAGAAATTTCAACAAGTGGAATGCTTACAAATAATATTTGGAATGCTACCAATGTACCTTCAGGTATTTATAATTTCAAATATAAAGTTATAGGATTGTGTAATACTTTTGACGAATCTACTATTACAATAACAATTAAATCGTTGCCTTCTACACCAATAGCTTCTGTAGACCCGATTGTTTGTGACTCCAATACTTTAAATTTATTTGCTACTCTTATTCCAAATACTATCTATAATTGGTCTGGACCAAACGGATTTTCTTCAACGGATCAAAATCCAACAATTAATTCCATTTCAAATTCAATGAATGGAACCTATACTGTTAATGTAATTCAAGATGGTTGTGTTTCTGGCTCCTCTTCTGTCAACGTTTTGGTAAACCCATTGCCAAATTTTGCTATTGAATCTGCTTGTTTAAGTTTAAATTTTGTTTTGACAGCAACTCCTATTCAGAACTCTTTTGAATCATCTTCAGTTTCTTATAATTGGACTGGTCCAAATGGATTTTCAGCTATTGGAAATCCTATTCAAATTACAGGAGGAGAGAGAGGATTGTATTATGCAACTATTACAGACGCAAACGGATGTTCTGCTACTCAATCTATTGACGTTCAGGCTACCTTTTGTGAGATTCCAAATGTTATTTCACCCAATAATGACGGCTTTAATGATTCTCTTGATTTGATAGGTTTAGATGTACTTAATTTGCAAATTTTCAGCCGATGGGGAAGGTTGGTTTATGAAAAAGCAAATTATTTAGATGAATGGTTCGGTCAAAACAATAATGGTGGTGAATTACCAGATGCAACTTATTTTTATTTTGCACAATTAAGAACTGGAGAAACTAAGCGTGGCTGGATTCTTGTTTTCAGATAGTTGTTTTTCTTATTTTAGAATCTAATCTTGATTGTTTCACTTTGTTAAGGAAGTTAGATGAATTTCATTTGAAGTGTCGCCTTTTAGAGTGAAAAGCAGAAAAATAGTTTCAAAAAATGCACAAAACTTTCACTTCAAAAAAATCTAATATCTAATGTCTAATATCTAATATCAAAAATGTATATTTGCGTTTATTTTAATTTGAAGAATGGATAAGAAGACGGAAGAATTTTACATTCGGCTGAAGGAAGAATTGGGAAATACTTCTGAGTGGCCAACAGAATACCTTTACAAATTTATTGTGCCAACCGATGCTAAAAAAATTGAGGAAGTTGAAAATGCTTTTGATAATATGGGCGCAGTAATAAAAACACATCAATCTAAAGCAGGAAAATATACGAGTGTTTCTATCAATGTTATGATGGAGTCGCCAGCAGATGTGGTTGAAAAATACATAGAAGTTTCTTCGATTGAAGGAATAATTTCATTTTAATATGGTACCAAAATATATAAAAGAAAATGCTAACGATGTGGTATTCAATTTAGAATACAATGCAGAACGTTCGCATTTAATCATTCCTGAGTATGGTCGTCATTTGCAAAAATTGATTGACTTGGCTGTGGCAATTGAAGACAAAACCGAACGTAACAAAGCGGCAAAATACATCATTCAAGTGATGGGAAGTTTGAATCCGCATTTGCGTGATGTTCCAGATTTTCAGCACAAATTGTGGGATCAGATTTTTATTATGTCCGATTTTAAATTAGATGTAGATTCACCTTATCCAATTCCGACGCGTGATGTAATCAATTTGAAGCCAGAACGATTAGCGTATCCGCAAAAGAATCCGAAGTATCGTTTTTATGGTAATAATATCAAATACATGATAGAAGTTGCCAACAAATGGGAAGAAGGCGAAATGAAAAGTGCGTTGGTAAAAGTAATTGCCAATCACATGAAAAAGTCCTATTTGAGCTGGAATAAAGACACTGTAACTGATGCAGTAATTTTCGAACATCTTTTCGAATTATCTGATGGAAGAATCAATCTAACAGGAAGCGAAGAAGAACTTTCGACTACAAATGATTTGATTAGAACTAATAAGAAAGTTTCAAACAAATCACAATTACAACAAAAAAACATGAAAATTCAAGGGTTCAAAAAACCAATTCCAGGTAAAAAACCTTTTATAAAAAATAATAATAATCCAAAACCTTAATTTGTATAATGTATACTGTAAAATTGTAAATCGATTTTGCAGTATACAGTATACAATTTTACATTATACAGAAAAAAAATGGGAACTTTTCAAATTGAAGGAGGCATTAGACTAAAAGGTGATGTTACACCACAAGGAGCAAAAAATGAAGCATTGCAAGTTTTATGTCCTGCTTTATTAACATCAGAAAAAGTAAGAGTTACAAACATTCCTGATATCATTGATGTCAATAAATTAATTACATTATTAGGAAATTTAGGAGTTAAAATCCAAAAAAATGGTCCTGGAGATTATACTTTTCAAGCCGACGAAGTAAATGTTGACTACTTAAAAACAGAAGCTTTCAAGAAAGAAGGAGGAAGTTTAAGAGGTTCTATTATGATTGTTGGTCCATTATTGGCTCGTTTTGGTTGTGGTTATATTCCAAAGCCAGGAGGTGATAAAATTGGAAGAAGAAGATTAGATACCCACTTTGAAGGATTCATCAATCTTGGTGCAAAATTCCGTTATGAAAGAGAAGACCATTTTTATGGTGTTGAAGTTGATGGAAAACTAAAAGGAGCTTACATGTTACTTGACGAAGCATCTGTAACAGGAACAGCAAATATAGTTATGGCTGCTGTTTTAGCTGAAGGAACAACAACTATTTACAATGCTGCTTGCGAACCTTATTTGCAACAATTGTGTAAAATGTTGAACTCAATGGGAGCAAACATTAAAGGTGTTGGTTCAAATTTATTAGTTATTGAAGGAGTTGAAAGTTTAGGCGGATGCGAGCATAGAATTCTTCCAGATATGATTGAAATTGGTTCTTGGATTGGTCTTGCGGCGATGACAAGAAGTGAAATCACTATAAAAAATGTATCTTGGGATAACTTAGGTGTGATTCCGAGTGTGTTTAGAAAATTAGGAATTACGCTTGAAAGACGTGGTGACGATATTTATATCCCAACGCATGAAAACTATGAAGTGAAAACCGATATTGATGGTTCTATTTTGACTATTGCAGATGCGCCATGGCCAGGATTTACACCAGATTTATTGAGTATTGTTTTAGTAGTTGCTACACAAGCAAATGGTGATGTATTGATTCATCAAAAAATGTTTGAAAGTCGTTTGTTTTTCGTGGATAAATTGATTGACATGGGAGCAAAAATTATGTTATGTGACCCGCACAGAGCTGTAGTTATGGGGCATAACTTCCAATCGCAATTGAAAGCAACAGTTATGAGTTCGCCAGATATTAGAGCAGGAATTTCGTTATTAATAGCTGCACTTTCTGCTAAAGGAACTTCAACAATTCAAAATATCGAGCAAATTGATAGAGGTTACGAAAGAATTGACGAACGATTGAGAGCATTAGGAGCGAATATTGTTCGTGTATAATTTTAGAATATAGAAAAAGAATATAGAAAATAGAGGCGCAAATTGTGCCTCTTTTCATTTTACAACTATGGAAACCTATATAGTCATATTTCTTTGTATTGCATCTTTCTTCGCAGGATTTGTTGATGCTATTGTTGGCGGTGGCGGATTAATTCAAACTCCAGTAGCATTGATTTTATTGCCCAATGTTGCTGTTTCTTCTATTATTGGTTCTTTAAAAATTCCTGCGTTTAGCGGAACTTCTTTTGCTGCCAGGCAATACTTGAAGAAAGTAGATATGAATTGGAAATTGCTAATTATCATGGCAATTGTTGCTTTTATTTCAGCTTTTTTGGGTTCTACACTTTTGACTTTGGTTAGTAATGATTTTATGAAACCGTTGCTTTTCGTTGTTTTGATTTTGATAGCGATTTACACTTTCATGAAAAAGAATTTTGGTAGCCATCAAGCAAAGAATTTATCAGAAAGTGATTTGTTTTTTTATGGAATTTTGATGAGTATTGTAATTGGTTTCTATGACGGATTCATTGGTCCAGGAACAGGAAGCTTTCTGGTTCTTGGATTTGTAGCCATACTTGGCTTCGATTTTCTTCACGCTTCTGCCAATGCTAAAATGGTAAATTTGGCAACTAATTTCGGGTCGATTTGTCTTTTCGTTTTGAAAGGTAAAATTATTTGGGCAATCGCAATTCCAATGGCAGTTTGTAATGCATTAGGAGGTTTTATTGGAGCTAAATTGGCCATCAAAAAAGGAAATGGATTTATAAGAATCTTCTTTTTGATTGTAGTAATTGGAACGCTGATTAGATTTGGTTATGATGTTTTTGTAAATAATAATTAAAGGTTTTGTCATTTCGACGAAGGAGAAATCGCACAAGTAAATTTAATGTGATTTCTCCTTCGTCGAAATGACAAAAAAACTATTCCCTAATGATTTTTATTTAATTAAACTCCGAATAAACTTCTTTATTATCTATGGAAATTTGAGTGATGTGTTTGCAAGTAGTTCCAAATGGCGCTAATGGTGTCCAACTTTTTGCATAATTTAAAGTCACTTTTTTTCCAACAAATTCACTTTTGGATTTATCTAATTCAAATCCGTTTTCTAAACCTCGATTGATATAATAAGTGGTTTCTTCATTTTCTAATTCAAAAACTAAATCTTTCTCGCCACCTTCAGAAACCGATTTAATAGTTCCTACGACTTCAATACTGTTTTCTTTTGAAGTATCTATTGGTTTGAGACCTACTATTAAAAAGGTCAAAAGAACTAATGCAATAAATAATAGTATTTTTTTCATTTATTGGTTTTTGAAATAAACGAAAAATCTATTGAATTATTATTCAACTATATTTAAGAATTTTAGTCCAAATATGACTGCATCGCCTTGATAAGCATTTTGATATGATCGAACGTAATCTACTCTGAAGATTTTTAATTTTCCGAAACCTAGATTATCTAAACCAATAGAAAATTCTTGATAAGGTTTTCTGTCAGGAACAGATAAGTTATGAAATCCTAAAACCAACTGCGAACCTAATTTATTTAACAACGGAATTTTATTCATAATGTATCCTTTGTCATTGTGTTCAGCATGAAATTCTAAAAAGCTATCATTTGTACTAGCTGTATAATAAGGTAGGTTGTTAAAAAGATTAGTATAACCGTCTCCACCTGTAATGTGTGTTTGATTTCCATTAAAGTGTTTGTAATCAACAAAAGCAATATTTTCTGCATTGAAAAACTTACCAACTTTTAGATTTAATTTCATGTCACCTTTATTTCCAACTGATAAATCGTGAGTAATTCTTCCGCTAAGAAAATCATATTCATATTTTTTCTCTGAAGCTGAAAAGGCTTTTTCATATCCAAAATACAAGGTTGGGAATTTTTCATTTCCTATATTGAATTTGCCATCTGGTCTAGTCCAATATTTTTGTCCAAATTTAATTCTAGTATTAACAGAAGCTTTCATTAAGTTATATTTTTCAAAAGCTGGAGTTACAAAATCAAATGGATCCAATGGATTATTTGAAGAATAAACATCGGAAGTTTTTATGGAACTTTGATCAGTTGTATTCCACAATGGTTTTCTTTCGGAATATTCCAAACCTACATTTAAGTTTAATCCATTAACTACTTCACGTCCAAAATTGGCAGATACAAAATTCTTTTCATACAATTTCATAAAGTTATTTTTGAAAAATAGACTACTAATTGAATTAACACTATTAGAAATAGGATTACTCGAATTAAATTGGTTTACAGCACTTCCTCCAGATATATTTATGTAACTAT
>Ga0209572_1000318_pt1 | contig 82657 bp, 79 predicted proteins | sample EBPBio232012_DNA_FD_185867 | JGI IMG/M metagenome (GOLD analysis project Ga0209572, IMG submission 185867) | Wastewater treatment Type I Accumulibacter community from EBPR Bioreactor in Madison, WI, USA - Reactor 1_1/23/2012_ DNA (SPAdes)... | ecosystem: Engineered > Bioreactor > EBPR >...
CAGCACCGCGCACACCATGAGCTGCAGTTGGTGGAAGATCATCAGCGGCAGCACGATGGCGCCCACGGTGCTGGAGGCAAACAGCACCTTGGCCATGGGCACGCCGCTGATCAGGCTCTTCTTGGAGCCGCAGAACACCAGCGTGATCTCGTCTTCCTTGGCAAAACCCAGGGCGCGCGCGCCCCAGGTGGTCAGCGTCAGCACCAGGGTCAGCAGCACCGCGCAAAGCACCAGCAGGCCGGCCAGCGCGGGCAGCGGCGTCTCGCGCCACAGGCCGCTGACCACGGCCGCGCTGAAGGCCGAATACACCACCAGCAGGATGGAGCCCTGATCGACCAGCTTGACGCGCTTGGCGTGGCGGTGGATGAAGCCACCGATCAGCGGACGCAGCAAATGGCCGACGATGAAGGGCAGCAGCAGCTGCAGCGAGATCTTGGAAATCGCCCCTAGCACGCTGCCGCCCTCGGCGCTGCGGCCCAGCACCAGCCCCACCAGAATGGGCGTGACCACGATGCCCAGCAGCGTGGAGGCCGATGCGCTGCACACCGCCGCCGGCATGTTGCCGCGCGCCATGGCCGTGAAGGCAATCGCCGACTGCACCGTGGCCGGCAGGGTGCACAAAAACAGCACGCCCAGGTACATCTCGGGCGTGACCAGCGGCTCCAGCACCGGGCGCAGAGCCCAGCCCAGCAGCGGAAACAGCGCAAAGGTGGCGGCAAAGATGCTCAGGTGCAGCCGCCAATGGCCCAGGCCGCCCAGGATGGCCTGGCGCGACAGCTTGGCGCCATGCAGAAAGAACAGCAGGCTGACCACGCCGGTGGTCGCCACCTCCAGCACCCGGGCCATGGGGCCGGATGCCGGCAGCAGGCTGGCCAGAACCACCGTGCCCACCAGGGCCAGCGTGAAATGGTCGGGGGCGAAGCGCGGCAGGGCCATGGGTCAAGCCTTTGTCAGCGCAGGCCGCCGCCGGCCGGCTGCCTGCGCAGCAGCAGCGCCAGCAGCACCAGCGCAAACAGCACGAACCACACAAACGACCAGTTGGCGATGGAGCCGCCCAGGAAGGTCCAGTCGATGGCCGTGCAGTCGCCCGAACCGCGGAAGATCATGGGGATGGCGCGGCTCAGGGGGTAGTTCTCGACCATGCCATAGAAGTCGCGCCCGCAGGTCGCCACCTCGGGCGGGTACCACTGCAGCCAGCTCTGGCGGGCGGCGGTGAAGGCGCCAAAGCCGGCCAGCAGCAGGGCCAGCAAGCTCCAGCTAATCCACCAGCCTTTTTGGACTCTAAGGCTTGCCAGTCCTGCGCAAGCAGCTACACCAATAAGAGCATAACGCTGGACGATGCACATCGGGCATGGCTCCAGGCCCTGGGCATATTGCAGGTACAGGCCAAAAGCCAGCATGGCCAGGCAGACGGCGCACATCAGCGCCAGGGTGCGGCGCGGGGCGCCGGTGATCGCGTTCAGAAACACTCTTTCTCTTTCTTGCAGGGCCGGTGTTGACCACCACCCGGCAAGGGCGGGCGATGCATCAAATGCCGGCGGCTTCGTCCAAAAACACCTTGGCGCGGCGTGGTGTCACCACCAGCGTCTCGCCCTCGCGCAGCCCCATGGTGTGGAACTGCTGCGCCGAGATATGCGCCTCGATGAGCGCCTCGGGGGCCACATTGTCGGCGGATTCGGTAGCGCTTTCGGGCAATAGTTCCAGCCGCGCGACGGGCCCAACGACGATGGAGCGCGCCAGCTGCACCACCATGCCGCGCTGGCGCCCCTCGGCGTCCTGGGCCTGGCCGGGCGAATAGCGCTCGACCTCCAGGTCGTGCGGGCGCACATAGGCAAAGGCCTGGGCGCCATCGGCATGCTGGGCGTCGGGAATGTCCAGCTGCGTGCCCCCTTCCAGGTGCACGCGGCCGTCGTTGGCGCGGCCCTTGAACAGGTTCACGTCACCCAGAAACCCATACACGAAAGGGCTGGCCGGGTTGTCCCAGACCTGCTGCGGCGTGCCCTGCTGCTCGATCCTGCCCTGGTTGATGACGACCACGCGGTCGGCCACCTCCAGCGCCTCCTCCTGGTCGTGCGTGACGAAGATGCTGGTCACATGCAGCTCGTCGTGCAGGCGGCGCAGCCAGCGGCGCAGTTCCTTGCGCACCTTGGCGTCCAGCGCGCCGAAGGGCTCGTCCAGCAGCAGCACCTTGGGCTCGACGGCCAGGGCGCGCGCCAGGGCGATGCGCTGACGCTGGCCGCCCGAGAGCTGCGAGGGGAAGCGCTCGGCGATCCAGTCCAGCTGCACCAGCTTGAGCAGGTTCATCACCTTGTCCCTGATCTGCGCCTCGCTCGGCCGCTCGCCGCGCGGCTTGACGCGGAGGCCGAAGGCCACGTTCTCGAACACCGTCATGTGGCGAAACAGCGCGTAGTGCTGGAACACAAAGCCCACGCCGCGCTCGCGCACATGCACGTCGGTGGTGTCCTCGCCGCTGAAGTGGATGCTGCCGCGATCCGGCGTCTCCAGCCCGGCAATGATGCGCAAGAGCGTGGTCTTGCCGCAGCCCGAGGGGCCCAGCAGCGCGATCAGCTCGCCGGACTGGATGTCCAGGTTCACGTCGCGCAGCGCGTGGAAGTTGCCGAACTGCTTGCTGACGTTGCGTATTTCTATACTCATGATTTGATAGCTATTGGCGCTTTATACATATGCCCTGCAGGCCAATCAGGCACTTGGCCGCTCGGGCGGCAGGGCGGCGGCGGCCTTGGCCTGCTGCTCGCCCTGCCATTCGGCGATCGACTTGATGACCAGGGTCACCAGCGCCAGCAGGGCCAGTAGCGATGCGGCGGCAAAGGCCGCGACCGACTGGTACTCGTTGTAGAGAATCTCCACATGCAGCGGAATGGTGTTGGTCTGGCCGCGGATATGGCCCGAAACCACCGACACCGCGCCGAACTCGCCCATGGCGCGCGCGTTGCACAGGATCACGCCATACACCAGCCCCCATTTGATGTTGGGCAGCGTCACATGCCAGAAGGTCTGCCAGCCGCTGGCTCCCAGCACGATGGCGGCCTGCTCCTCGTCGTTGCCCTGGGCCTGCATCAGCGGGATCAGCTCGCGCGCCACGAACGGGAAGGTGACGAACACGGTGGCCAGCACGATGCCCGGCACGGCAAAGATGATCTTGATGTCATGCTCCGCCAGCCAGCTGCCGAACCAGCCATTGGCGCCGAACACCAGCACATACATCAGGCCGGCGACCACCGGCGAGATGGAGAACGGCAGGTCGATCAGCGTGGTCAGAAAGGCCTTGCCCTTGAACTCGTACTTGGCAATGCACCAGGCCGCGGCCACGCCGAACACCAGGTTCAGCGGCACGGCGATCACGGCCGTCAGCAGCGTGAGCCGGATGGCCGACCAGGCATCGGGCTCGGCCAGGCCGGCCAGGTAGGCATCCCAGCCCTTGCGCAGCGCCTCGGTGAAGACGGCGGCCAGCGGCAGCAGCAAAAACAGCGCCAGAAAAGCCAGGGCCAGGCCGATCAGCGTGAAGCGCACCCAGGGCGCCTCGGTGGTGCCGGCCTGGGCGCGGCGTGTGGATGGGTTGGCAACGGCGCTCATGCCGGCATCCCCGCGTGGCGTCGCTGCCAGGCCTGTAGCGCATTGATGACCAGCAGCATGATGAAGGAGAAGAACAGCATCACCACGGCCACGGCGGTGGCACCAGCGGTGTCGTATTGCTCGAGCTTGCCGATGATGATCAGCGGCGTGATCTCGGACACCATGGGCATGTTGCCGGCGATGAAGATCACCGAACCGTATTCGCCGATGGCACGCGCAAAGGCCATGGCAAAGCCGGTCAGCAGCGCGGGCGTGATGCTGGGCAGGATCACCTTGGTGAACACCTGCCAGCGCGTGGCGCCGAGGCTGGTGGCCGCCTCTTCCAGCTCCTTCTCGCTGTCTTCGAGCACCGGCTGCACCGTGCGCACCACGAAGGGCAGGCCGATGAAGATCAGCGCGATCACCACGCCGTTGGGGTTGAAGGCCAGCTGAATGCCAAAGGGCTCGAAGTACTGCCCCACCCAGCCGTTGCCCGCCAGCAGCGCGGTCAGCGAGATGCCGGCCACGGCGGTGGGCAGGGCGAACGGCAGATCCACAAAGGCATCGACGATCTTCTTGCCCGGGAACTGGTAGCGCACCAGCACCCAGGCAATCAGCAGGCCAAACACCAGATTCACGCAGGCGGCGATGAAGGACGCGCCGAACGTCAGCTTGTAAGAGGCCAGCACGCGCGGCGCGCTGACGGCCTCCCAGAACTGCGGCCAGCTCAGCGAAAAGCTCTTGGCCAGCAGCGCCAGCAGCGGGATGAGCACGATGATGCTCAGGTAGAACAGCGTGTAGCCCAGCGTCAGGCCAAAACCGGGCAGCACGCGCTTAGGACGGCGCCGGGGTGCGGCCGCACCGGTCAGGTCACTGGCCGCGCCCATGGCGACACCGGGCAAGGCAATGGAGGAATTCACCGCGGCACCACCCTTATTTGCCGGGTTGGTACAGCTTGTCGAACTGGCCGCCGTCGTTGAAGTGCACCTTCTGCGCCTCGACCAGCGAGCCGAAGTACTTGGCCACGGCAAACTGCGGGATAGGCTTGAACAGGTCGGCATGTTTTTTGAGCACGGCCTCGGAGCGCGGGCGAATCGCGTGGCGGGCGGCAATCTCCTGCGCCTCGTCGGAGTACAGGTAGTCCAGGTAGGCCTTGGCCAGTTCGCCCGTGCCCTTCTTGGCGACGGTGCGCTCCACGATCGCCACCGGGTTCTTGGCGGTGATGCTCACCGAGGGGTAGACGGCATCGACCTTGCCCTTGCCGAACTCGCGCTCCACCGACACCACTTCGGACTCGAAGGTGATCAGCACGTCGCCAATGTTGCGCTGCAAGAAGGTGGCCGTGGCGTCGCGCCCGCCCTTGGCCAGCACCGGCACGTTCTTGTACATCTGGGTAATGAACTCTGCCGCCTGGGCATCGCTGCCACCCTTCTCGCGCACGCTGCCCCAGGCCGCCAGGTAGGCGTAGCGGCCATTGCCGCCGGTCTTGGGGTTGACGACGATGACCTTCACGTCGGGGCGGGTCAGGTCGGCCCAGTCCTTGATGTTCTTGGGGTTGCCGTGGCGCACCAGGAACAGCATGGTCGAGGTGGTGGGCGATGCCTCATGCGGGAATTTTTGTGCCCAGTCCTTCGCCACCACGCCGTTGTCAGCCAGGAACTGCACGTCGGTCGTGGTGTTGAAGGTCACCACGTCGGCGGCCAGGCCGTCGTTGACGGCACGCGCCTGGGCACTGGAGCCCGCGTGCGCCTGATCCACCTTGATATCGACGCCCTTGGTCTTCTTGTAATGGGCGATGAAGGCCTGGTTGTAGTCCTTGTAGAACTCGCGCGCCACGTCGTAAGAGACGTTGAGCAGCGACTGCGCCTGTGCCGATGCGAGCCCGCTGGCGGCCAGAGCCAGGGTGGCGAGAACGGTCTTGAGCTTGCTTTGGGTTGTCATGGGTGCCTCTCCGGATTGCAGGAATGGGAGGCATTGTGGGGAGAGGCTCTTAAAACTCAAAAGAATATATGGTTGTGAATTTATAGAAAATTCATCTATTGAGGCGCGTCACCCTTGGCCCCCCTTGCCGTTTCACCCAGAAAGTCCAGAAAGCCGCGCACCGCGGGCGACAGCCCCCGGCGCGAGGCGAACACCGCATGCACGATGCCGGGGGGCTGCGACCATTCGGGCAGCAGCTGCACCAGCCGGCCCTGCTGCATCTCATGCTGGCACATGTAGTCCGGCAGCCAGCACAGGCCGGTGCCGGCCAGGGCGGCGTATTTCAGCGTCAGCAGGTCGTCGGCCACATAGCGCGGCGTGAACTGCACCGTCTCCTCGCGGCCACCTGGGCCGGTAAGGCGCAGGCTGGTACGCCCGTCGGTAGCCGACATGGCCAGCGTGTCCATGCCGGCCAGATCCTGCAGCGTCGCCGGCATGCCCTGCCGCGCCAGTTGCGCGGGGCTGGCCACCAGCAGCTGCCGCCCCTCGTCCAGGCGCTTGACGATCATGCTGCCGCTGTTGTCCAGCGTGGCGCGCACGCGCAGGGCGACGTCCACACCCTCCTCCACCACGTTGACCACGCGGTTGGTGACCTGCATCTCCAGCCGCACCTGCGGGTGGCGCTCCAGAAACACGGGCATCAACCGAGCCAGCACCGTCTGCGCCAGCGTCACCGGGCAGGTCACGCGCACCGTACCGCGCGGCTCGGACTGCACCTGGGCCACGGCGTCCGCCGCGGCCTGGGCCGATTCGCGCATCGCCTGGCAGTGGCGCAGGTAGGCCTCGCCCACCTCGGTCAGCGACAGGGTGCGGGTGGTGCGCTGCAGCAGGCGCACGCCCAGTTGCGCCTCCAGCTCGGCCACGCGGCGCGACAGGCGCGACTTCGGTATGCCCAGGGCCCGGCCCGCCGCGGCAAAGCCGCCGCGCTCGGCCACCTCGGCGAAATACAGCATGTCGTTCAGGTCTTGCATCGTGGTGTTTGTAATCAAATTCAGGACAATCTATCGCAATACACAGCACTTATCAAGTATTCAGGACGAACTACAATTCAACCAACGCCCAAACCAAGGGTTAACCCAGACACAGGAGATTCCATGCAACTGCTGCACATCGATTCCGCCATCACCGGCCACCAGTCCTTTTCGCGCCAGCTCACGGCCCAGATCGTCGAGGCCTGGCAGGCCAGCCACCCCGCCACCCAGGTGCAATACCTGGATCTGGTGGCCGAGGCCCCGGCCCACTTCACCATGGACGCCATGGCCCCACGCACCGGCCAGACCGAGGGCCTGAGCGAGGCGCAGCAGCGCGAGAACGCCGTCTCCGAACGCCTGGTGCGCCAGTTCCTGGCGGCCGATGTGGTGGTGATCGGCGCGCCGTTTTACAACTTCAGCATTCCCACGCAGCTCAAGGCCTGGATCGATCGCCTGGCCCAGCCTGGCCGCACCTTCCGCTACACCGCCAATGGTCCCGAGGGCCTGGCCAAGGGCAAGACGGTGATCATCGCGTCCAGTCGCGGCGGCGTGTACTCCACCAGCGATACCGGCCAGGCCATGGAGCACCAGGAGAGCTACCTGCAGACCGTGCTCGGCTTCTTTGGCGTGACAGATGTACGCTTCGTGCGCGCCGAGGGCGTGGCCATGGGTGCCGATGCCAAGGCCCAGGCGCTCGCGGCCGCCGCGCAGGCCATTGCCGCGCATGTCCAGCACCCCGAAGCCGCCAACCGCGAGCGCCTGGCCGAAGTCGCCTGAGGCGCCACTCTGAATAAGCCCCCTGCCCTGCTGGTTGCCGCCTGCGCGTAGCATGGCTGGATGACCGGCGCAGCACCTGACACCCCGGCCGCGTCAGCCGAGCTGACGCCGGCACGGCGCGTGCTGGTGTTCTGCATCGTCTCGCTGGCCCTGTTGATGATGTCGGTGGACTCAACCATCGTCGCCACCGCCCTGCATGCACTGCAGCAGGATCTGCACACCAGCGTGAACTGGGCCGGCTGGAGCATTACCGCCTACGCCTTCGGCTTCGTGCTCATGCTGCCCATCAGCGGCCGGCTCAGCGACCGCTATGGCCGCCGGCGCGTGTTCCTGGGCTCGGTGATCACCTTCACCGCCGCGTCGCTGGCCTGTGGCCTGGCCCACGACATCGTCACCCTGGTGCTGCTGCGCGCGCTGCAGGCCGCCGGCGGGGCCGGCTTCACGCCCTCGGCCACGGGCATCGTGGTCGATCATTTCGGCCAGGCGCGCGACCGCGCCGTGGGCCTGTTCGGCACCATCTTTCCCATAGGGGCCATGATCGGCCCCATTTTTGGCGGCCTGTTCGTCACCTACGCCAGCTGGCGCGACGTGTTCTTCGTGAACGTGCCCATAGGCCTGGTCGTTGCCGTGCTGGCACTGCGCTACATACCGCGCGACCCGCCCCAAGGGCAGCAGCAGCGGCTGCGCATGGATGGCGCGGGCATGGCCCTGTTGGCCGTGACGCTGTTTGCCGGCATGCTGGTGGCCAGCTACCTGGGTGAGGCGCATGCGCCGGTCGGGCCGGCCCTGCTCGCCCTGCTGGCCGGTGTGGCCGGCGTCAGCGGCTGGCTGTTCCTGCGCCATGTGGCGCGCGCCGAGCCGCCCTTCATCAGCCCGCGGCTGATCCATGGGCCCGGCTTTGGCGTGGTGAACCTGGTGAACATGGTCTATGGCGGCATCAGCATAGGCGCCGTGGCATTGATCCCGCTGTACGCAAGCAACCGCTACGGCATGAATGCGCTGTATGCCGGCACGCTGCTCGTGGCCCAGGGCTGCGCTTCCATCGTGCTGTCGGTGCTGGCCACCATGGCGCTGCGGCGTACCGGCTATCGGCTGCCGCTGTACGTGGGCGGCGCCATCAGCGCCGTGGGCATGCTGCTGGTGGCACTGGCGCCACCGGCGGGCATGGCGCCGCATGCCTGGCTGACCGGTGCAGCCCTGGTGCTGGGCCTGGGCACGGGCGCGGTGAATCCGGCCAGCCGCAATGCCGGGCTGCAGCTGGCACCCCAGGAGTTGTCATCCATTGCCGGGCTGCGTTCGCTGTGCTTTCAGCTGGGCACCATCGCCGTGGTGTCGCTGGCCACGGCGGCCCTGGCGGGCGCCGCGGATGCGGGCATGCGCCAGGCCTGGGTGTATGCGGCCGTGGCCGCTCTGTTGTTGCTGGCGCTGCCCCTGGTTGCCCGCGTGCCGGAGCACCACGGCGCCTGGTAACCCCGGGTTCAGGCGTTGTGGCGCTTGACCCAGGCGACGTAGCTATCCATCCAAGCCTGCAAGAACGCCCTGCTGACCTCGCCAATGCTGCCGTCGGCATTGAACAAGGCGTCGCTGTTCTGGATGAAGGCCTCGGGCTGGGCCATGGTGGGCATGTTCAGGAACACCAGCACATTGCGCAAATGCTGCTGCGCCATGGCCGTGCCAATGGTGCCTATGGACACACCTATCACCCCGGCGGGCTTGTTGGCCCAGGCGCTGTGGCCGTAGGGGCGCGAGGCGTTGTCTATGGCGTTCTTGAGCACACCGGGGATGGAGCGGTTGTATTCGGCCGTGACGAACAACACCCCCTGGGACTCTGCCACCTCCTGCTTCAGGCGCAGTACCGGGGCTGGCTGGTGGCCGTCGTCGTCCTGGTTGTACAGCGGCAGGTCGTCGATGCGCGGGTAGTGGAACTCGAACTCGGGCGCGCCCAGGCGCGTGAGGGCGTGGGCCAGGCGGCGGTTGTGCGAATCCTTGCGCAGGCTGCCGACAATGACGGCAATGCGGTATTTGCTCATAAGAAATCTCCAGTCAGGGGGGTTATGACTGTGGGCAGCTTATGAGCCCGCCGCGTATTGCGCTGTCGGACAACAGGCCATCAACCAGGCATCACCAGCCAGCCAGCACCGAACCCTTGAACTGGGTGTCGATGAACTGGCGTATCTCCGGGCTGTGATAGGCCTTGACCAGCTGCGCCACCCAGGGCTTGTCCTTGTCGGCGGCGCGCACCACCAGCAGGTTCACATAGGGGCCGTCCGGGTTCTCCTGGGCGATGGCGTCGGTCTTGGGGTTCAGGCCGGCCGAGATCGCAAAGTTGGTGTTGATGGCCGAGGCGTCCAGGTCGTCGAGCGAGCGCGGCAGCTGGGCGGCGTCAAGCTCGATGAACTTGAGCTTCTTGGGGTTGCCCACCACGTCCAGCGGCGTGGCCTTCAGGCCCGCGCCGTCCTTGAGCTTGATCAGGCCCTGGGCCTGGAGCAGCAGCAGTACGCGGCCACCATTGGTAGGGTCGTTGGGAATGCCGAAGCGCGCGCCCTCCTTCAGATCGGCCAGTTTCTTGATCTTTTTGGAGTAAATGCCGATCGGGAAGTTGACCGTGTTCGCCGCCACAGCAAACGGGTAGCCGCGATCCTTGATCTGTGCGTCCAGATAGGGCTTGTGTTGATAGCTGTTGGCGTCCAGGTCGCCCGCGGCCAGGGCGGCGTTGGGCTGCACATAGTCGCTGAACTCCACCACCTGGATCTTCAGGCCCTGTTTGTCCGCCACCTTCTTCACCTGCTCAAAGATCTGCGCATGCGGGCCAGCCGTCACGCCAATCTTCAGCGGCTTGTCCTGTGCCATGGCGGCGCCGCCAAGGCCGATGGCCAGCGCCAGGGCCAGGGTGGATTGAAGCAGGGAGCGTTTGGAAATCACGATGAAACCTTTCTTGTGCAATCGGCCGCCTATCGTAGACCTGTCGCAATACCGGCGAGGCCAGTAAGTTCCACAATCAGGGCATGCATGCCGCCACCCGCCCGATTGTCTTTCGCGACCGCCTGGACGCCGCCCGGCGCCTGGCCGAGCGGCTACAGGCCTATGCCGGCCAGAACCCCTTGGTGCTGGCCATTCCGCGCGGCGCCGTGCCCATGGCGCAATGCATCGCCCAGGCGCTGCAGGGCGATCTGGACCTGGTGCTGGTGCGCAAGCTGGGCGCGCCCTACCAGCCCGAATACGCCATCGGCTCGGTCGATGAGAGCGGCTGGACCTACCTGTCGCCGCACGCCGCAGCGACGGGCGCCGATGCGCATTACATCGCCACCGAAAAGCGCCGGCAGCTGCAGCTGATCCACCAGCGGCGCGCGCAGTACACGCCGATACGCCCGCCGCTGGAGGTGGCCAGGCGCATCGTCATCGTGGTGGACGACGGCCTGGCCACCGGGGCCACCATGGCCGCCGCGCTGCACAGCCTGCGCCAGCGCAAGCCTGCCCGGCTGATCTGCGCCGTGCCCGTGGCCTCGCACGAGGCGCTGGCCCTGGTGCGCCCGCTGGCCGACGAGGTGGCCTGCCTGCAGGCGCCGCAAGACTTCGAGGCCGTGGGCCAGTACTACGAGGATTTCACCCAGGTGGAGGATGACGAGGTCATTCATATACTAAGCAAATAGGCCTCCAGCGCTTATCTATAAAGCGTGAGCAGCTATCAAATCAGAAGTAGATATCAGCGGTGCGACATGCGCCGCACCACCCAGTCGCCCAGGCTCTGTATTGCCTGCACGAAGACGATCAGGATCACCACCACCGCCAGCATCACGTCGGGCAGAAAGCGCTGGTAGCCATAGCGGATGCCCAGGTCGCCCAGGCCGCCGCCGCCCACCGCGCCGGCCATGGCCGAATAGCCGGTCAGGCTGACGAAGCTGATGGTCAGCCCGGCGACGATGCCCGGCATGGCCTCGGGCAGCAGCACCTTCCAGACGATCTGCCCGGTGGTCGCGCCCATGGACTGGGCGGCCTCAACCAGGCCGCCGTCCACCTCGCGCAGCGCAGTCTCGACCAGGCGCGCGATGAAGGGCGCGGCCGCCAGCGTCAGCGGCACCACGGCCGCCCAGGTGCCGATCGACGTACCCGTGACCAGGCGCGTGAACGGGATGATGGCCACCAGCAGGATGATGAAGGGCGTGGAGCGCACGGCATTCACGATGCCGCCGACCACGGTGTTGGCGGGAGCGTTCTGCAGGATGCCGCCCTTGTCGGTCAGGCGCAAAAACACCCCCAACGGAATGCCCACCAGCGCGCCGAGGATGCCCGACGCGCCGACCATGATTACCGTCTCCCACAGCGAGGTGGCAAACAGCTCCAGCATCATTTCGGAAAAATTCTCGAACACCATCCGCTCCTTATGCGCTCACGTCCACGGTGCGCACCACCACCCCCTGGGCGCGCAGATAGTCGATGGCCGCGCCAATGCGCGCCATGGGGCCGCTGGCGTACACCGCCAGCGAGCCAAAGGTCTGCTCCTGAATCTCGTCGATCTGGCCGTGCAGGATGGACAGGTCGAGGCCCAGCTCGCGGATCAGGTGCGACAGGATGGGCTCGTAGGCATGCTCGCCGGCGTACGACAGGCGCAGCAGCTGGCCGCTGGCGCCGGCCTCAAGCCGCGCCGCCAGGCTGCGCACGCGCGAGAGCACGCCGGCCGGCAGCTCCTGCGGCACGATTTCGTCGATCAGGCTCTTGGTGATGTCCTGCTGGGGCTTGGTGAACACATCGATCACCGGGCCCATCTCGACGATGCGGCCGGCTTCGATCACCGCCACGCGGTCGGCGATCTGCTTGATGACCTGCATCTGGTGCGTGATCAAGACCACGGTCACGCCCAGCTCGCGGTTCACCTGGCGCAGCAGATCCAGGATGGAGCGCGTGGTCTCGGGATCGAGCGCACTCGTGGCCTCGTCGGACAGCAGCACCTTCGGACTGCTGGCCAGCGCGCGCGCAATGCCCACGCGCTGCTTTTGCCCGCCTGAGATCTGCGCCGGGTAACGGTCGGCCAGATGCGCCAGGCCCACCATGTCGAGCAGCGGATCGACACGCTTCTTGATCTTGTCCGGCGCCATGCCGGCCAGCTCCAGCGGCAGCGCGGCGTTGCCGTACACGGTGCGCGACGACAGCAGGTTGAAATGCTGGAACACCATGCCGATCTCGCGGCGCGCGGCGCGCAGCTCGGCGTCACTCAGTTGCGTCATGTCGCGCCCCGCCACCATGACCTGGCCGGCCGACGGGCGGTTCAGCAGATTGATGACGCGCACCAGCGAGCTCTTGCCCGCGCCCGAGCGCCCGATGATGCCGAACACCTCGCCCGGCGTGACATGCAGGTCGATGCCGCGCAGGGCCTCGACCGGGCCTTGTGGGCCCTGGTAAATCTGGGTGATACCCCGGAGATCGATCATGGAAAACGAGGAAAAATGCCGCGCAAGGCCATTCACATGCCTGCGCAACTATCAAAAAAATAGCGGCTTGCGCTGAATGGGCAAGCCGGATGGCGCTATTTTACGCCCAGTCGTGGAAACCGCGCCTCAGCGCCAGCCCAACAGCAGGATGGCGATATTCACCGCCAGGCCCAGGCCCCAGACCAGGCTGCGCGCCATGGCCTTGTCGCCCACATACAGGGCGATATAGGCCAGGCGCAGGACGATGAAGGCGCAGGCCAGCTGATCCAGGCGCGCCTGCGGCGCACCCAGCTGGTGGGCGATGATGACCGCGCCGATGAAGAACGGCAGGCCTTCGAAGCCGTTGGCCTGGGCCGCATTGGCGCGGGCACGCCAGCCGCTCTGCGCCGCCAGCCAGGCGCGCGGGTCGCGGTTGCCGCCCCTGGGCATGGCCCCGGCCTTGGCCAGGAGGGCACAAAACATGGGCAGCAGCGCCGCCACCAGCACGCAGCCGTACGCCAGGGTGAAAGAGGTGTTGGACATTGGGGCCTCGGTTGTGCGTTGTGCGTTGTGCGTTTATGTCACCGCCGATCCGCCAGCGCATGGGCAATGGTGCCCAGATCCACGTATTCGAGCTCGCTGCCCACCGGCACGCCGCGCGCCAGGCGCGTGACATGCATGCCGCGGCGCCTGAGCGCCTCGGAAATGGCGTGCGCCGTGGCCTCGCCCTCGGCGGTGAAGCTGGTGGCCAGGATCACCTCCTGCACCACGCCGTCGCCGGCGCGCTCGAGCAGCTTTTGCACGCCAATGTCGCGCGGCCCCACGCCGTCCAGCGGCGACAGCCGCCCCATGAGCACGAAGTACAGGCCACGAAAGGCGGCAGTGCGCTCCATGGCCGCCTGGTCGGCGGGCGTCTCCACCACGCACAGGCGGCTGGCGTCGCGCGTCGCGTCCATGCAGGTGGCGCAGACCTCGCCCTCGGTGAAGGTGTAGCAGCGCTGGCAATGGCGCACCTGCGCGCAGGCCTGCGCCAGCGCCTGCGACAGCTGCTGCGCCGCTGGGCGGTCATGCTGCAGCAGATGAAAGGCGATGCGCTGCGCCGACTTGATGCCCACGCCCGGCAGGCGCCGCAGCGCCTGGATCAGTGCGTCGAGGGAATTGGTATCGGACATGGGGCGGTGCGCCCAGGCACCGTCAGAAGGGGAACTTCATGCCGCCGGGCAGGCCTGGCATGCCGGCGGTGATCTTGCCCATCTTTTCCTGGCTGGTTTCCTCGGCCTTGCGCACGGCGGCGTTGAAGGCCGCGGCCACCAGGTCTTCGAGCATGTCCTTGTCCTCGGCCAGCAGGCTGGGGTCTATGGTCACGCGCTTGACGTCGTGCTTGCAGGTCATCAAGACCTTGACCAGTCCGGCGCCGGATTCGCCCTCGACCTCGACGCTGGCCAATTCGTCCTGGGCCTTCTTCAGGTTGTCCTGCATGGCCTGGGCTTGTTTCATCAGGCCGGCGAGCTGTCCCTTGTTGAACATGGAAATTTCCTTCGTTGATTAAAAAAAGTAAGAGCGTGTCACGCAGGCTTGATGCTGCCCGGCACGATTTTCGCGCCGAAGTCGCGCACCAGCTGCTGCACATAGGGGTCGTTGTGGACTATGTCCTCGGCCGCGCGCTGGCGTGCGCTGGCGGCCTGGGCGTTGCGGCGCGCGGGGCTGTCGCTGACCACGCCCAGCTCCACGCTGATCTGGCGCGCATGGCCCGCGGCCTCCAGCGCCGCGCGCAGGCGTTCGCGCGCCTGGGGCTGGTTCAGTGATTCGCGCTCAACGCGCAGCAGCCAGTGGCCCTCGTCGCGCGCCATCAGCTGCGACTGCAGCGCCAGCTCGCGCACCAGGGCGGTGATGGCGTCTTGCGCGATGAGCTGCTGCACGGTGGCATGCCAGACATCACCCTCCTCGGTGGTCACCAGCGGCGGCGCTGCCGCACCGGCCTGCAGGCGCGGCCCGGGCTCAGGTGCGGAGCGCACCGGTATTGCTATTGTTTCAGAAGCTGTTTGCGCTTGATTGGCGGGCGCTGGATGCTGTTTTTGCCTTAAATCCTCAGGGCTGCGCACGGGTAGGCGCACCGTGGGCGCGGCAGCCGGGCCCGGCAGCGCCGCAGGCACGGCGTTGGGCGCCGCCGCATCCTGCAGCATGGCCTCGGTCACCGCGCGGTTCACATCATCGGGCGTGGCCGGCTCGGGTGCGGCGGGTGCAGCCAGTGGGGCTGGCGGCTGCGGTTCACGCGCCACATGGATGGGCGGCTGCACTGCGAGCGGTGCAACGGACGGATCAGCTGCGACGGCAACCGGTGCTGGCGCGGCGGGTTCAGGCCGCGTCAGAGTTTTTTTTTCCGCCGTGGCGCCAGCGGCACCGGCGGGCTTGAAGGCCAGCAGGCGCAGCAGCACCATGGTCAGGGCGGCGTACTCATCGGGTGCCAGGCCCAGCTCGGTACGGCCATGCAGGCAGATGCTGTAGAGCAGCTGCGTTTCGTCGGGCGGCAGGGCGGCGGCCAGGCGGGCCATCTCTGCCGCCTCGGGGTCGCTGGCGTCCACGGCGGCTGCCATCTGCGGCACCGCCTGCAGCACGGCCATGCGCTGCAGCACGGCAGCCATTTCCTCCAGCGTGCTGGCGGCCGACAGGCCGTTGACGCGCAGGGCGTCGGCCGTCTCCACCACGGTGCGGCCGTCGCCAGCGGCCAGCGCCTCGATCAGGCGGAACACATGGCTGCGGTCCACGCTGCCCAGCATCAGGCGCACGCTGGCCTCCTGCAGCTGGCCGCTGCCGAAGGCGATGGCCTGGTCGGTCAAACTCAGCGCATCGCGCATGGAGCCGCGCGCCGCACGCGAGAGCAGGCGCAGCGCCTGGGGCTCGGCGGCCACCTGTTCGGCCGCCAGCACGCGCGTCAAATGCTCCAGCACCGTCTCGGGCGCCATCGGCCGCAGGTTGAACTGCAGGCAGCGCGAGAGCACCGTCACCGGCACCTTCTGCGGGTCGGTCGTGGCCAGCACGAATTTCAGGTACTCGGGCGGCTCCTCCAGCGTCTTCAACATGGCGTTGAAGGCGGTGTTGGTCAGCATGTGCACCTCGTCGATCATGAAGACCTTGAAACGCCCCTGCACCGGCTTGTAGACGGCCTGCTCCAAAAGGCCCTGCACCTCGTCCACGCCGCGGTTGGATGCCGCGTCCAGCTCGGTGTAGTCGGGAAAGCGCCCGCTGTCGATGTCCTGGCAGGCCGGGCACACGCCGCAGGGCTGGGCCGTGATGCCGCCCTGGCCGTCCGGCCCCTGGCAGTTGAGCGACTTGGCCAGGATGCGCGAGACCGTGGTCTTGCCCACGCCGCGCGTGCCGGTGAACAGATAGGCATGGTGCAGCCGCTGCTGCGTGAGCGCATTCGTCAGGGCTTGCACCACATGCTCCTGCCCGACCATCTCCGAGAAGGTCTTGGGGCGGTATTTGCGGGCGAGCACGAGATAGGACATGGGGGGTGATTCTATGTGGCCCGCCGCCGCCCTTTGGCGAGCCCGAAACGCCCCCCGGTTCCGCGTACAATTGCCGCTGACGGGCCTCCCCGCATGGTGAAGCGGCCAACCGGGTCAGGTGGGGAACCAAGCAGCCCTAACTGTGGAGCCAGTGCCGGGGGTAAGGCTCGTCAACTTCTCTTCCCCCTCCCCCTCTTTTTCTCTTCCTGTGCCAGACGCCCACCGGGCCCGGCATGGGCTGCGTGCGTGTCAGCCCTGTCCCACAGGGGCTTGGGGCCTTGGCTGGCGGGGGGCGCACCCCGGTGATTCATACTGATCCCAGGCTTTGTCCTCCAGGGTGTCGTCATGAATGCACTCATGTTTGCACCATTTGCCCGCAGATCGGCCTTGGGCCGGCGCCCATGGCTTTGCGGCGCCTTGCCCCTTGTGGTCTGGGTCGGGGCTGCAGTGGCGCAGGTGGCCGACCCGCTGACCAGCGCGGCATCGCCCCCCATCACGCTGCGTGGCCACAGCTACCCCGACTTTGGCGCCCTGTACCCGTCCGATGCACTGCGCCAGCCGGGAGCCATGTCGCCGCAGGCCATTCACTACACCGATATCACCGGCTGGCTCACACCACGCCAGGCGTCCAGCCTGGGACTGACATTGGGCATGGTGTCGTATGCCAGGGGCGTGGAACTGAGCCCGCAAGCCTTTGACCTGGGCGTGCGCTGGCGCTCACAGCTCGATCGCAGGGTGCAACTGGACATACATGCCTGGGCCCGCACATCGCAACTGCATGCCATGCCCAATGCCATGGGCATGATCTGGCACCAGGATCAACCGACCTTCGGCACCCGGGTGGAGGTGCAGTGGTCCAGCTCGCGCACGCGCGGCCTGGTGCCGGAGTTTGGCGCCGTGGGCCTGCAGCTGGAGGGCAACTCGCGCCTGCTGCTGCGTGCCAGGCGCGGCGGGCCCATGCTGTACTACCGCACCAAGTTCTGATCCGCCGGCACCGGGCTCGCCAGCCAGTGGACCGCCCCCGCGCCTGCCACGCGCCCGGTGGCGCAGCAGGCCGTGAGCAGGTAACCGCCCGTGGGAGCCTCCCAGTCCAGCATCTCGCCGGCGCAGAACACCCCGGGCATGGCCCGCAGCATGAGATGCGCATCCAGTGCCTCAAAGGACACGCCGCCGGCGGTGCTGATGGCCTCCTGCACCGGGCGCATGGCCAGCACGGTGATGGGCAGCCGTTTGATGGCCTGTGCCAGCAGCTGCGCATCCTGCATGCCGACCTTGCCCAGCTGTTCGTAGAGGATGGCGGCCTTGATGCCATCGAGCCCCAGCCGTCCCTTGAGGTGGCTTGTCAGGCTGCGCGCACCACGCGGATGGCGCACCTCGGCCAGCACGCGCTCGCTCGTGTGGTCGGGCAGCAGGTCCAGATGGAAGGTGGCGTGGCCGTGGGCCGTGATTTCATCGCGCAGCAGGCCGGAGGCGGCATAGACCAGGCTGCCCTCCACCCCCGTGGCGGTGGCGACGAACTCGCCGCGCCGCGCAAACTGACGGCCCTGGCTGTCGGTGAAGGCAATGGCCACCGACTTGAACGGCTGGCCCGCAAAGCGCTCGGCAAAAAACGGTGTCCAGCCCACGGCGGATGCCTGGCCGCGCCCCAGCAGCTCGCGAAAGAACTCGCGCCGCGAAATGTCAAAAAGGTGGCCCACGGGCGCGTCCACGCGCGGCACGTCAAAGCCGCAGTTGGCCGGCTGCAATGGCGCAATCTGCACCCCCCTGGCCGCCAGCAGCGGCACCCAGGCAGCGTCGGAGCCCAGACGCGGCCAGCTGGCGCCTCCCAGCGCCAGCACCGTGGCGCGCGCGGCCACGCGCTGCTGCCCGGCGGCGCTGGCAAAGCACAAGGCGCCGTCGGCATCCCAACCCAGCCAGCGGTGGCGCATGTGCAGCACCACGCCAGCTGCACGCAGCCGCGCCAGCCAGGCGCGGAGCAGCGGCGCGGCCTTCATGTCGGTGGGAAAGACGCGCCCCGAGGTGCCGACAAACGTATCGACGCCCAAGCCCTGCGCCCAGGCGCGCAGCTGCTCGGCGCCAAAGACGCTCAGCAGCGGCTCGATCTGTGCGCGGCGCTCGCCGAAGCGCGACACAAAGGCCTCGAAGGGCTCGGAGTGGGTCAGATTCAGCCCGCCCTTGCCGGCCAGCAAAAACTTGCGCCCGACAGAGGGCATGGCGTCGAACACATGCACAGAATGGCCCGCCTGGGCCAGTATTTCGGCAGCCATCAACCCGGCCGGGCCGCCGCCGATGATGGCGGCGTCGCACGCGAGGGGCGCGCTGGAAGAATCGTTCACATAAGACATGCGCCGATCATCCCACCTTGCGGCCCTGCATCCACGCAGTCGGCCGCACCGCCCGCAGCTCTTCAGCTACGCGGCAGCCACCACACCACAAAAGCAGCCACCGCCGCCGGCACGGCAAAGACGATGAGCAAAATGGGCGCCTCCTCGCGCACGCTGTAACCCGCGTGCTGCACGCCCACCCACATGTTCACCGCCGCCACCAGCAGCCAGGCCGGCACAAACCACTTGGCCGCCAGCGCCATGCCAGCGCTGCTGGCGCCCCACAGCCAGCCAAACAGCACGAACAGGCCCAGCAGCACCAGGCCGCCGGCCATCACAAGCGCTACATGCATGGCTTCCCCCCGTTACTTGGTGGTATAGCCGCCGTTGATCAGAATCGTCTGGCCCGTGATCCACCAGCCATCGCTGACCAGGTGGCGGATGAAGGGCACCACGTCTTCGATGTCGGTCAGGCCGGTCTTGCTGAAGGGCGATAGCGCGGCGGCACTCTTGTGGTAGGCCTGGGCGTCGGCGCTTTCCTGGCCGTAGAAGAAGGGCGTGTCCATGGGGCCGGGGCCCACGGCCGTGACCGAGATGCCGCGTGCGCCCAACTCCTTGGCAGCCGCGCGCGTGAAATGCTCCACCGGCGCCTTGGTGCCCGCGTAGGACGCATAGAACGGCGTGAATGCGCCCAGCAGCGAGCTCACCAGGGTGCAAATCTTGCCGTTGTCGTTGACATGCTTGCCCGCTTCTTTGAGGAAGAAAAAGGCCGACTTGGCGTTGACCGCACTCATCTCGTCGTACTCGGCCTCGGAGATGTCGGCAATCGCCTTCTTGAGCACCTTGCCCACGGTGTTGATGGCAATGTCCGGGCGGCCGACGGCGGCCACGGCGTCGGCAAACAGCTTTTCCATGGCGGCGGCGCTGGTCAGGTCGGCCTGCAGGGCCACGGCCCGTGCACCTGCCTTTTGCACCGCCGCCACGGTGGCGTCGGCGTCGGCCTTGCTGGCGGCACTGTTGTAGTGAATGGCCACGGCCTTGGCGCCATGCGCCGCCAGGTCACGCGCCAGCAGGCCACCGAGGTTTTTGGCGCCACCGGCGATCAGAACGACTTTGCCTTGGATGCTGTGTGTGGACATGGATGGCTCCTTGTGGGTAAAAGCGCCACTTTATTGATAAGCAAAACACAAATAAATGCTGAAAAATAGATGCTCCATCCATAAATCACTACCAATCACCCTCCATGGACCGCATTGACCAGCTGCGCATCTTCATCCGCGTAGCGCACAGCGGCAGCTTTACCCTGGCGGCCGACCAGCTGGGCCTGCCGCGCCCCACCGTGTCGCTGGCGCTGCAGCAGCTGGAAGCGCGCCTGGGCGCCCGCCTGCTGCACCGCACCACGCGCCGCGTCAGCCTGACGCCCGACGGCGCAGCCCTGCTGGAGCGCGCGCCCTCGCTGGTGGCCGATGTGGAGGAGCTGGAGCAGCAGTTTCGCCCCGACGCCGGGCCGCTGGCCGGGCGCATCCGCGTGGACATGCCCAGCCGCATCGCCCGCCGCCTGGTGGCGCCGGCGCTGCCCGCATGGCTGGCCCTGCACCCCGGCCTGCAGATCGAGCTGGGCAGCAGCGACCGCAGCATCGACCTGGTGCAAGAAGGCGTGGACTGCGCGCTGCGCGTGGGCACGCCGGCCAGCAGCAGCCTGGTGGCCCGGCCCGTGGGGCGGGTGCGGCTGATCCACTGCGCCAGCCCGGCCTATCTGGCGCGCTACGGGGTACCGCACAGCCCGCTGGACCTGCCGCGGCACCAGGCCGTGCACTACGCCGCGCCCGGCAGCGGCCGCGCCGCGCCCTGGGAATGGGAGGAGCAAGGCCGCATCCAACAATGCCCCATGGACGGCAGCGTGACCGTGAACAACGCCGAGACCTATATCGCCTGCTGCCTGGCCGGGCTGGGGCTGATCCAGATTCCGGCCTTCGACGTGCGCGAGCACCTGGCCGCCGGCGAGCTGGTCGAGCTGCTGCAGGACTGGCCCGCGCCCGCCATGCCCATGCACCTGGTCTACCCGCACCGGCGCCAGCTGTCGCAGCGGCTGCAGGCCTTCAGTCAATGGCTGCTACCCCTGCTGCAGCAGGCCTGTTGCGAGGATGGCGAGCCGCCTCGCCCCTGACGAAGCTCTCGGCTCAATCAGCCGCCAGTACCACCACCCTGCCCTCGCCCGTCAGGAACGCCGCGCCCACGGCCTCGCCGGGCTGCTGCTGCTGGACCGCCTGGCGGTAGCGTTGCAGCTGCTCCATCAGCGCCGGTTGGCGCGCGGGGTCGGCGGCGCTCTTGTAGTCCAGCACCCACCAGCGCGCGTCGGCGCGGGCCTGGCGCAGGCGCACCAGGCGGTCGATGCGCAGGCTTTCGCCCTGGTGCTGCAGCGGCGCTTCGTTGACCGCCATGTCCAAGGCATCGTCGTCCCAGGCCCAGGCGCCGTCACCGTTCAAGATGGTCTGCGCCATGGCGGCGGCGGCCTGGGCGGCGCTGGCCGGCAGAGAAAATTCACGCGCCAGGCGCGCCAGGCGGCGCGCGTCCCAGCCGCTGCTGCGGGCCTGCGCCAACGGGACGCCGGCCCCGCCCACCTGCTCGAGCAGCGCGTGCATGGCCTGGCCCTGGCGGGCGCTCAGGCTGTCCGGGTCTGCTGCCGTCGCCGGGCTGGGCTGGGCGCCCTCACCCCCTGCCATAGGGGGTAGCGCCGGCAGCTCCAGCAGGGTGAAGGCGGCGTCCGCGCTGGCAGCGGCGACGGCGTCCTGCGGTTGCACGTCTTGCTGCATCAAGGGCGCCAGGCGCTCCCACCAGCTGCCGGGGTTGGCGTTTTTCGATTGCACGCAGGACAGCACCAGGCATTGCTTGGCGCGTGTGATGGCGACGTACAAGGTGTTCAAAAACTCACGCTGGCGCTCGGCCTTCTCGTGCGCCATGGCGGCCTCTGCGCTGGGTGGCGGGCTGGATTCGCGCGCCAGAAATATGAAGCGCCGCGGCAGCGCCTGCTCGCCCGGCCAGTCCACCAACACGGCCATGGTCTCGGCTTTTTTTGGTTGGGCGTCGGTGTCGAGCAGCAGCACGCTGTGGGCCTCCAGCCCCTTGGCGCCGTGCACGGTGAGCAGGCGCACCGCCCCCGCGTCGGCGCGCGCCGGGGCCGGGGTGCCGCCCTTCTTGAGCGCGCGCACCAGGGCGTAGGGCGTCAGATAGCGCCCGCCGTCCTGCGCCAGCGCCGCGCCCAAGAGCGCGCGCAGATTGGCCAGCACCCCGGCACGCTCGGGCGCGGGGGCGCTGGCGGCAAAGCGCGCCAGCACGTCGCCGTGCCGGTAGATGGCCTGCAGCGCGTCGTGCGGGGGCAGCGTGGTGACCCAGTCGCTGTATTGAATCAAACTGGCCGCAAGCGCGCTTGTATCAAGCGTGAACAGCTCTTGTTTTTGTAGTAAATCAAACCAGCTGCAGTGCTTGTATTCGTCCTGGCGGCGCAGCAGCGCCAGCTGGGTGAGCAGCGCGTCATCGCAGCCGAACAGCGGCGACTTGAGCGCGCGCGCCAGCGACAGGTCGTGCGCGGGCGAGACCAGCACGTCGAGCAGGGCCACGATGTCCTGCACCTCGGGCGCCGCGGCCAGGTCAGCCTTTTCGGGCTGCACGCAGGGGATGTGCAGCGCGCGCAGGGCTTCCTCCATGCGCGCCAGGCGTTCGCGCTGGCGTGCCAGCACCATGATCTCGCTGGCGGGAATGCCGGCCGCCATCTGCGCCGCCACCCAGCGCGCGGCCTGGGCGCTCTCCTGCATGCGCAGGGTTTCCTCGGCCTCGTGGCGCGGCTCGGTCAGGCTGTCGCGCCAGGGCAGGCCAGCCCCTGCATCGCTTGCATCATCCCCATCCTGCGCAGCATCGGCCTTGGTAATCGGCGGCAGGCGCAGCAGCAGCCCGGCGTCCTTGGATTCGGTGGTGTGCTCGCGAAAGCCGCTGTACTCCTGCTGGCCCTGCGCGGCCTGCATGGCGCTGTTGACGGTGGCAATCACGCCCAGCGCATTGCGCCGCGTGTGGTCGCAGGCCAGCAGGTCGCCGCCAAAGGCATCGCGCACAAAGGCCTGCGCGGCCTGGAACACCTGGGGCTCGGCGCGGCGAAAGCGGTAAATGCTTTGCTTGGGGTCGCCCACGATGAACAGGCTGGGCGGCTGCTGCCCGCCGCCCGCGCCGGCGTAGCCCGACAGCCAGGCGTGCAGCGCCTGCCATTGCAGCGGGTTGGTGTCCTGGAACTCGTCGATCAGCAGGTGGCGCACGCGCGCGTCCAGCCTCTCTTGCACCCAGCCCGAGAGGATGGGGTCGGACAGCAGCGTGAGCGCCGTGCGCTCCACGTCGTTCATGTCCACCCAGCCGCGCTCGCGCTTGAGTTGCGCAAAGCAGGCGATCAGGCAGCGCGACAGGCGCGCCATGCGGCCCTGGTGCTGCCAGGCGGCGTGCTGCTGGCAGGCCTTGCGCAGCGTCTCAGCCTCGTTCTGCGCGGCTGTCACCACGTCGGGGCGCGATTTGCCAAAGGCACGCGGCGTGCCCTGGCCATCGTCGGTAAACAGCGCCACCAAAACGCCCTGCCAATCGTTGGCCTGCAGCGCCGCCGTGAGTTCTGCGCCCTTTGCGGCAAAGGTCTTGGCCAGCGGCGCCAGGGCCTGTGCCGCTTCCTCCAGCAAAGCGCGGCCAGCGGCGCGCTGCAGCAGCCATTCGCTGGGGTGCGCCACCCCGGCCAGGCCAGGGTAGAGGTCGGCAAAGGGCGGCACCGAGGCAGCGACGATGCCCGCCTCGTCGGCCAGGGCAAATTCCACCCGCTTGTCCAGCGCCGCCTCCAGCGCCTTGTGCGTCTGGCTGCGGCCATGCGCGGCGACCACCGCAGCGTAGTCGGCGCGCAGGCTGGCGTCTTGCTCCACGGCGGCCAGAAACGGCCGCCACACCGCCGCCTTGGCCGGGGCGTCGTCCTCCAGCAGCTCGTAATGCGTGGGCAGGCCGCGCTCTTGCAACAGCGCCAGCGGCGCGGTCGAGAGCAGCGCGGCAAACCAGCTGTGAAAGGTGCGAATCTGCAGCGGGCGGCCACTGGCCAGCAGTTGTTGATATAAATTTTGTAGCTGCTCGCGCTTATTTTGCGCGCCCTGCGGGCCGTTTTGATCCAAACCGCGTGCCACCAGCTCTTGCTCGAGCTGCTCCAGCGGCGCGTGGGCGAATGCCTCCAGCCACTCCTGCAGGCGCTGGCGCATCTCGCCCGCCGCCTTCTTGGTGAAGGTGATCGCCAGGATTTCATGCGGCTGGCTGCCGTCCAGCAGCGCGCGCAAGATGCGCGAGACCAGCATCCAGGTCTTGCCCGCGCCGGCGCAGGCCTCCACCGCCACGCTGCGCGCCGGGTCGCAGGCGATGGCGTAGAAGGCTTCGCGGGAGATGGGCTGGGTGTTGTGGGTGTAGGCGGGAAAAACCGCTGGCACTGACGTCTCTTCAATCATCGCGATGGCACCTTGATAGCGCCCTGCACCGCAGGCAATATGTCTTCGTAGTTGAAGCCATTCTGGGTCTTCTGCACCGGGGTGCTGACCCGTTGATTGAGCCAGGCACGCAGGCTCGCCCCTTCACCGGGGCGCACCAGTGGATCATGGCTGTTGCCTGGGTAGCGAAACTCCGTCAGGTTTTCCGGATGGGTTCTGAATTTTTCCCGGAACCCCACTGCCGGATGCTGTGCACTGCCTCCAGCCCAGGGGTCTTCATCCTCGATGGACGACCACATCGGCAATCGCGCATCCCATTTCCATAGATGTTCGTATTGCCGATTCACGCTTTGTTTGTGGCAAATCCCACCTACGACTTGGTGGTCTGCACGATCCCAGTGATACGTCGTGCGGCACCCCTCGCTGTGGCCGCTCAGAATGACTGGCAGGGACGAAAACGTTTTGAACCAGCGTATGACTTCGGCAATGTCGTCTCCCCGAGCGTCCAACCTAGCAGGGTTGACCGCCGTATAAATCCCCTCACGCACACGCTCGCCCGCACGCTTGAGCATTTCTTCTGATGTCCCGCCTGGGCAGCCCAGCTTGTTGCCATCACGGGTGACGAATTCGGGCGTGATAACGGCAAACCCCTCACGGTAGTAAAACTGCGCCACCGTGGTCTCCCAACCCCACATGCCACCACAGCCATGGTTGTGAATCACCAGTCCGCGCACGCCTGGATGGCGAGGCAACGCTGCAGCAAACTTCTCGCGATACACGGCGCCAAAAAGTGGCAAGTAAAAAACGCTGCGATCAAGCACGGTTTTGGCTTGTTCCTTGTCATAGGCTGGAACCTGACGGCTCTGCTGCGCAGCCGCCGACGAAAGCAGAAACCAACCCACAACACCCCATAGCATCCATACGCGGAAATTCATACCCACTCCTCTCACGTGCTTCAAGCCCAAAAATCCTTGCGGCACAGCCCACGCACCGCGCACCAGTCGCACACGCTGCCCTCACCCAAGGCCGGCAACGGCGCGCCTTGGGCGATGCGGTCGAAGTCCTGGCGTATGCCGGCCAGCAGGGCGTCGCGCAGCGCGGCCACGCCCTGCGCCTCGTGGGTTTTGGTTTCGCCACGCTCGCCGACGTTGACGTAGGCGGCGCGCAGCGGCTGATTGGGGTCGGCCTGCAGCGCGGCGTAGAAGGCGAGTTGCACGTCTTCTGCGCCATCTGCAATGCGCGCCTTGGTCTTGCTGTCGCTCTCGGTCTTGTAGTCGATCACCAGGGGGCTGCTGCGGCCGCCCTCGCCGGTAGCCTCGTCGATGCGGTCCAGCGTGCCGACCAGCTCCAGGCTGCCGTGGGCCAGCGCCAGGCCCTGGCTGGCCTGGACTTCGGCCCGGGCAAACTGCGCGCCAGCGGCTTCGTGCTTGTCCAGCCATTGCAGATAACCGGCGCGCAGCTGCGGCCAGCCGCTGGCGTAGGGCAGAAAGTCGCTGCCCGATAAGCCCAGCTGTTCGCGCGCAGCCTCGGCGGCGCTGTCCATCATCTGCGCGCGCGTGCTGGCGTCTTGCGTGGGCGATGCCAGCAAGGCCTGGTGAAAGCGCTGCAGCACGGCGTGCAGCCAGGTGCCGAAGTCGCGCTTGTCGACCTCGGCCTCCAGCTCGTCCTGGTCTTGCAGGCCCAGGAGGCGCTGGGCGTAGAAGCGGTAGGGGCACTGGCGCAGGTCGGTATAGGCCGTGGCCGACAGCTGGGCCAGCGGCAGCTGCGCACCCAGGGGCTGGGGCCGCGCCACCGGGGTGGGCGTGACGGAGCGCGGCACACGCGTATCGGGCGCTGCCGTGCCCGGCCCCAGGGCCAGCACCAGCGGGCTGGCCAAAAGCGGCTCGCCGCCTTCGCTGGCGCGCCACAGCAGGTCGACCTGCGGCGCTTGCAGGGCGCAGGCCCAGGCGGCGCGCTGAGCCAGCTCCAGGCTGGCGCGCGTGGGCAGGCCCAGCGATGCGCGCTGCGCCGCCGTCCACGCGCCGGGCGGCTCGGGGGCGGTCTGCAGGCGCTTTTCGTCGCAGCCGGGCAGCACCAGGGCGGCAAAGGGGCGCGCCAAGAGCTGCGCCAGCGGCAGCAGCACCACGGCGGGCTCGCCCCCCTCCCAGTCGGGCTTGAAGCGTGTGGCCTCCAAGACCTGGTCGGCCCAGTGGGTGAAGTCGGCCAAGCTGAGTTTGCGCCCCGCCCCTTCCACGTCGGCCAGGTCTTCGTCCAGGCCTTCGTGCAGGTGCAGCTCGAGCAGCACGCGCGCGCCGGCGTCGTCTTGCAGCAGCGCTGTCCATTGGCCGCTGGCCTGCAGCTGCTGGCGCAGGCTGGCCAGCCAGGCGGCCAGAGGGCGGGCTGCGGCCAGCGGCTGGCGCAGGGCTTCGATCTGCGCCGCGCTGGCGGCGATTTGCGGCTGGCGTTCGGGGTGGGCGGCGAGCCATTGCACGGCGCTGGCCCAAGTCTGCAAGGTGTTGCGGCGCAGCCAACGTTCGAGCGCGCCCTGGTCTGGCGCCGATAGGGCGGGCACGGCCTTGAGCCAGTCGAGCACGGCGTCGCTGCGCGCGTCCCAGGCGGCCGCGCGCAGCAGCGTCATGACCCAGGCAGCGGCGCGGGTGGTCGACAGCGTCCAGCCGTTTTCGTCCTTGGGCACGATGCCCGCGCCCTGCAGCAGCGCGGTGATGCGCCGCACCAGGGCGCGGTCGGTGCTGGCCAGGGCCACCGGGGTGCGGCCTGCCTGCACATGGGCGATGAGGCAGGCGGCGGCGCGCTGGGCTTCGTCTTCGGCGTCTTGCGACGGGTGCCGGGCGATGTGGGGACTGCCGCCCTCACCCCAGCCCTCTCCCAGGGGGAGAGGGGGGGAGTCCGCCCGCCACAACGGCAGCACCAGGGCGGCTTCGCCCCAGGCGGCGCACAGGCTGGTGGCCAGCGCATCGGGCTGAAAACCCTGCAGCAGGACGATGGCGTCGACCTCGGCGCGCACGGCGGGGGTGAATAACACGTCGGTGGCGTGACGCGAGGCGGCCACCCATTCCAGCGCCAGGCGCGCCACGGCGGCCTCGTAGCGCAGGGCGCTGCCCTCCCCCGCCAGGCCAACCACGGCGCGCTGCTGCTCCAGCCACGCGCTGCGCTGCTCGGGCGGCACGGCGGCAGCCAAAGGGGCGAGCTGCGCGGCGGCGTCGAGCAGTGCCGGCAGCAGCATTTCGCGCTGGGCGGCCAGGCCCGCCTTTTCCAGCAACGCCGCACCGGTGAAACGGTCGCGCGCCTGGTCCTGGGCGTAGTCCAGGCCTTGCGGCATGAAGCCGATCAGGCGCTGGGCCCAGTTGCGCGTGGTCTCAAAGCGCGGGGCAAAGCCTTCAGGGCACAACAACGCCCATTGGCGCTGGGCCTCGCCCATCAGCTGTGCGTAGGGCAGCAGCACCATGCAGCGCGCCGGGTGGGCGCCACGCGCCTGCAGGTGCGCGCGCACCGCCTGCAAAGCCTGCACCCACAGCATGCGCTGCGTTTTGCTATCGTTTTTCGCTATGACAGTCATAGCGTCTGGCGCGCCGGGCATACCGGCAGTCGGGGGATTGGTTTCTGTCACAATGGCCCTAATTTAACCTCTGTCCAATCCCAAAATTCCCAAGGAAAGCCCATGGCCAGCGACCTCATCAAGCAACTCTCCGACGCCAGCTTCGAAGCCGACGTGCTCAAGTCCAGCACCCCCGTGCTGGTCGACTACTGGGCCGAGTGGTGCGGCCCCTGCAAGATGATCGCTCCCATCCTGGACGATGTGGCCGGTGCCTACCAGGGCAAGCTGACCGTGGCCAAGATGAACGTGGACGAGAACCGCGAGATCCCCGCCAAGTTCGGCATTCGCGGTATTCCCACGCTGATGTTGTTCAAGGACGGTCAGTTGGCCGCCACCAAGGTTGGCGCCATGAGCAAGGCACAGCTCACCGCTTTCATCGACCAACAACTCGCCTGATGAACCCTGCGCCGGCCAGCCCTGCGCGGGCCTGGCCGGTGCCGTGCCAAAAGCACAAAAATTTTCCTGTCATAATTCGCGCCGACCGTCTCGCCGCACCTATCGACCAGCGGCCAGTCTCAGGTCACCGGCTCGCCAGGGCAACCCAAGGCCCATACGGCACGCAGCCTCGTCCCCTCCAGTCACAGACATATCTACTCCGCGTCAGGAGTCATTTCATGCACCTTAACGAACTCAAGGCACTGCACGTGTCCGAGGTCCTCAAGCAGGCCGAAGCCCTGGAAATCGAAAACGGCGGCCGCATGCGCAAGCAGGAGCTGATGTTCGCCATCATCAAGAAGCGCGCCAAGGCGGGCGAGCAGGTGTTTGCCGACGGTGTGCTGGAGATCCTGCCCGACGGTTTCGGCTTTCTGCGCAGCCCCGACAGCAGCTACACGGCCAGTACCGACGACATCTACATCAGCCCCAGCCAGGTGCGCCGCTTCAACCTGCACACCGGCGACATGATCGAGGGCGAGGTGCGCATCCCCAAGGATGGCGAGCGCTACTTTGCCTTGACCAAGCTCGACACCGTCAACGGCGGGCCACCCGAACAGAACAAGCACAAGGTGATGTTCGAGAACCTGACGCCGCTGTTCCCCAAGGAGCAGATGCGCCTGGAGCGCGACATCAAGGGCGAGGAGAACATCACCGGCCGCATCATCGACATCATCGCCCCCATTGGCCGCGGCCAGCGCGCGCTGATCGTCGCGCCCCCGAAGAGCGGCAAGACGGTGATGATGCAGCACATCGCCCACGCCATCACCGCCAACAACCCCGACGTGCACCTGATGGTGCTGCTGGTGGACGAGCGCCCGGAAGAAGTGACCGAGATGCAGCGCTCGGTCAAGGGCGAGATCATTGCCTCGACCTTCGACGAGCCGGCCGCGCGCCACGTCCATGTGGCCGAGATGGTGATCGAGCGCGCCAAGCGCCTGGTGGAGCTGAAAAAAGACGTGGTCATCCTGCTGGACTCCATCACGCGCCTGGCACGCGCCTACAACAACGTCGTGCCCAGCTCGGGCAAGGTGCTGTCGGGCGGTGTCGATTCCAACGCACTGCAGCGCCCCAAGCGCTTCTTCGGCGCGGCGCGCAAGGTCGAGGAAGGCGGTTCGCTGACCATCATCGCCACCGCGCTGGTCGATACCGGCAGCCGCATGGACGAGGTGATCTTTGAAGAATTCAAGGGCACGGGCAACTGCGAAATCCACCTGAGCCGCCGTCTGTACGAAAAGCGCGTGTTCCCGGCGATCGAACTGTCCAAGAGCGGCACGCGCCGCGAGGAGCTGCTGCTGGCGCCCGAGATCCTGCAAAAGACCCGCATCCTGCGCCAGTTCATGTACAACATGGACGAGATCGAGTCCATGGAGCTGATGATCAAGAAGATGCGCGAGACCAAGAGCAACGTCGACTTCTTCGAGGCCATGCGCCGCGGCGGTTGACCACCCAGCCCCCCGCCCCACAACGCCCCGCAAAATTGCGGGGCTTTTTTTTGCGGGTCAGTCCTTGAACTGCGGCTGCTGCTTGCTCATGCCCGCCATCATGGCGGCCATCAGGTCGTCGCTTTGCAGCATGGCGGCGTTCCAGGTGGCGACATGGTTCAGGCCGTCGGCCACGCTGTGGTCGCGGGCGTAGTTGAGCATCTCCTTGCTGCCGCGGATCGACAGCGGCGACTTGGCGGCGATCTGCGCGGCGATCTCGTGCACGCCGGCGTACAGCGCCTCACGGCTGTCGAAGACGCGATTGACCAGGCCTATGCTCTGCGCCTCAGCCGCGCCCAGCTTGCGCCCGGTGTAGGCCAGCTCGCGGGTGATGCCCTGGCCCACCAGCTTGGGCAGGCGCTGCAGCGTGCCCACGTCGGCCACCATGCCGATGTCGATTTCCTTGATGGCAAAGCTGGCGTCGCTGCTGGCGTAGCGCATGTCGGCGCAGACCACCAGATCGACCCCGCCGCCGATGCAGGCGCCGTGGATGGCGGCGAGCACCGGTTTGCGGCAGCGCTCCAGGCTGGTCAGGCTGTCTTGCAGGTCGAGGATGACGCGGCGCAGCTTCTCGCGCTGGCGGCCTTCGCAGTCGTCGGCGATCTGCGCGGGCATCTGCATCATCATCGCCAGGTCGATGCCGGAGCAAAACAGCTTGCCCTCGGCCTGCAGCACGGCCACGCGCACCGCCGCCGTGGTGTCCACCCAATCGAATGCCTGGCGGATCTCCTGCCACATGGCGGCATTCATGGCGTTGGCCTTGTCAGCACGGTTCAGGCGCACGGTGGCGACGTGGTTGTCCAGCGTCACCCTCAGCGTGCTCAGTTCCAAGGCCGTGTTTTTGGCATCATTTTGGCCTATAGCGCTTGTTGGTATTGCGCTAGTAGCTACTGTTTTTGTAGTATCCGATGTATCCAGGCGCAGCGCCAGCTCTGTGCCCTGCTTGATGGCGCGCTTGGCGTCCAGTTCCGCCGCCTTGTCCGCGCCGCCTATCAGGTGCACGGCCACGCCCTGGGCCTGCAGCACCGCCTGCAGCTCGCGGTTGGGGTCCTGGCCGGCGCAGACGATGACGTTGTCCACCTCCAGCAGCCTGTCCTGCCCGTCCACGGTAATGTGCAGGCCCGCGTCGTCAATCTTGCGGTAGGTGACGCCCGCGAGCATGTGAACACCCCGGTTCTTCAGGCCCGTGCGGTGGATCCAGCCGGTGGTCTTGCCCAGGCCCTCGCCCACCTTGCTGCTCTTGCGCTGCAGCAGGTGGATGTGGCGCGGCACTTCGCCGATGTGCGCAGGCTGCAGGCCCCCGCGCGTGGCGCCGGTGGTCTCCACGCCCCATTCGGCAAAGAATTTGGCGGGGTTGAGGCTGGCGCTCTCGCCCTCGTGCAGCAGGTATTCGGACACGTCAAAGCCGATGCCGCCCGCGCCAATCACCGCCACCGTCTTGCCCACAGGTTTCTTGTCCTTGAGCACATCGAGGTAGCCCAGCACCTTGGGGTGAGCGATACCGTCGATCTCGGGCAGGCGCGGCGTGATGCCGGTGGCCAGCACCACCTGTTTGAAGCCTTCCTTCACCAGCGTATCGGCATCCACGCGCTGGCCGAGCTTGACGCTCACGCCGGTTTGCTGGAGCTGCTCGCCAAAGTAGCGCAGGGTTTCATAAAACTCCTCCTTGCCCGGAATTTGTTTGGCCACATTGAACTGGCCGCCAATTTCACTGCCTGCGTCGAACAGGGTCACCTCCATGCCGCGCTTGGCCGCCTCGGTGGCAAAGGCCAGGCCGGCAGGGCCGGCGCCCACCACTGCCACGCGCTCTTTTTTCGATAGCGGCAGCGGCACCAGGATGGTTTCGTGGCAGGCGCGGGGATTGACCAGGCAGCTGGTGATCTTGCCGGCGAAGGTGTGATCCAAACAAGCCTGGTTGCAGGCGATGCAGGTGTTGATGTCCTGCGCCCGGCCAGCGGCGGCTTTGTTCACAAACTCCGGGTCGGCCAGGAAGGGCCGCGCCATGCTCACCATGTCGGCCTGGCCGCTGGCCAGAATGCCCTCGGCCACGTCCGGCGTGTTGATGCGGTTGGTGGCGACCAGCGGAATGCCGACCTTGCCCTTGAGCTGCTCGGTCACCCAGGCCCAGGCGGCGCGTGGCACCTTGGTGGCAATCGTAGGGATGCGCGCCTCGTGCCAGCCGATGCCGGTGTTCAAGATCGTCACGCCCGCCGCCTCCAGCGCCTGCGCCAGCTGCACCACCTCTTCATGCGTGGAGCCGCCTTCGACCAGGTCGAGCATCGAGAGGCGAAAGATGAGTATGAAGTTCGCCCCCACCCGCTCGCGCGTACGGCGCACGATCTGCAGCGGGAAGCGGATGCGGTTCTCGTAGCTGCCGCCGTACTCGTCGTCCCGCTGATTCGTCTGCGCGGCGATGAACTCATTGATGAGGTAGCCCTCCGAGCCCATGATCTCCACCCCGTCGTAGCCCGCGCTTTGCGCCAGCGCAGCGGCATTGGCGTAGTCCTCCACCGTCTGCTTGACCTCCTCGGTCGTCAACGCCTTGGGCGGGAAGGGGCTGATGGGGGCCTTGAGGCTGCTGGGCGCCACCAGCTCCGGGTGGTAGGCGTAGCGGCCAAAGTGCAGGATCTGCATGCAAATCTTGCCGCCGGCGGCGTGCACGGCCTCGGTCACCACCCGGTGCTTGTCGGCCTCCGCCTGCGTCGTCATGGCCGCGCCGCCAGGCATGGGGCGGCCCTGCTCGTTGGGCGCAATGCCGCCGGTCACGATCAGCCCGACGCCGCCTTTGGCGCGCTCGGCGTAGAAGGCGGCCATGCGCTCAAAACCGCCCGGCGCCTCCTCCAGGCCCACATGCATGGAGCCCATGAGAACGCGGTTTTTCAAGGTGGTAAAGCCCAGGTCGAGGGGGCTGAGCAGGTGCGGATAGGCAGAGGTCATGGGGCTTCCTTGTCGATCGATGGAACGGTCATCTATGCAACCGGTTGCATAAAAGTGTACGGTCGTTCGTTTATCTATGCAACTGGTTGCATAGCAGATTGGCCCTGGAATAATCGGCGCATGTCTCTGCCCCATGCCGTGCTCACCTCGCTTTTGGAAAAGTCCACCTCGGGCTACGACCTGGCACGGCGTTTTGACAAGTCCATCGGCTATTTCTGGCACGCCACACACCAGCAGATCTATCGTGAGCTGGCGCGCATGGAAGGCGCAGGCTGGATCGATGGCTTTGTACCGCCCGATGCCGGCAAGACGCGCAAGAAGCACTACCGCGTGCTGCCCGCCGGGCGCGCCGAGCTGGTGCGCTGGGCCAGCGAACCCACGGCTCCCGTCGATTTGCGCGACGGCTTCACCGTCAAGCTGCGCGCCGACGCGGTGCTGGACGAGGTCGATCTGAGCGCGGAGCTCAAACGCAGCCTGGCCCGGCACGAAGAGCGCCTGGCGCAGTACCGCCAGATAGAAGCGCGCGACTTCCCGCCCAACCAGGCACGCACCCGGCCCCAGACGCTGCAGTACATGATTTTGAAGAAAGGCATTCTCTACGAGGAGGCCGAACTGGCCTGGGGGCGCGAGATGCTGGCCCTGCTGCAGCCCTGATGGCAATTGGCGAAGTCATGCCATAATCGAGGGCTTTTTGCGGAAAGTACGCCGAGTTTTTGAATGCGCAATGGGTTTGTGCATGGCCGGCACGGCTCCCGCAGCCATGAAAGAGTTAGCATGAAAGAAGGCATTCACCCCAACTATCGCGAAGTGCTGTTCGTTGACCTGTCCAACGGCTTCAAGTTCGTGACCCGTTCCTGCGTGAACACCAAGGAATCCGAGACCTTCGAAGGCAAGGAATACCCGCTGTACAAGCTGGACACTTCCTCCGAGTCGCACCCCTTCTACACCGGCACGCAAAAATCCGTGGACAACATGGGTGGCCGCGTGGAGCGCTTCCGCAACCGTTTTGGCAAGAAGTAAACGGCCAGGCCCGTCCCGGGCCTGTGACAAGCCATCAAAGGCAGCCCGGCTTTACCGCGCTGCCTTTTTTTACGCCCTCCAAACCACCTTCGTGTGAATCACCCCACCCCCGCCATCGTTGCCCAGAGTGCCGTGCGGCCGCTGCCGCGCTGGGCGCTGCTGCTGCTGTGCCTGGCCTATGCCGTGCCGGGCTTTGTCGGGCGGGCGCCCTGGCGCAGCGACGACATGGCCTCGTTCGGCTACATGCGCGAACTGGCGCTGGGTCACACCAGTTGGCTGCACCCGCTGCTGGCCGGCCTGCCGGGTGACGGCGACGGCTTGCTGCATTACTGGCTGGGGGCCTGGGCCATACAGGCCCTGGGCGGCTGGCTGCCCCTGGAGCTGGCGGCGCGCGTGCCTTTCATCGCTCTGCTGCTGCTGACCCTGTCGGCCACCTGGTATGGCGTGTACTACCTGGCACGCGGCCCAGGAGCCCAGCCCGTGGCCTTTGCCTTTGGCGGCGAGGCCCAGCCTGCCGACTACGCCCGTGCCATGGCCGATGGCGGCCTGCTGGCCCTGATCGCCTGCCTGGGCCTGGCCCAGCTGTCGCATGAAACCACGGGCTACCTGACGCAGCTGGCCAGCACGGCCTTGCTGTTCTATGCCGGCGCCGCCCTGCCCTGGCGCATGGCCTGGCCGCTGCTGGCGGGCCTGATCGGACTGCTTGGGCTGGTGCTCAGCGGCGCGCCCAGCATCGCCGTGCTGCTGGGCCTGGGCTGCGCCTGGCTGGTGTGGCATAGCCACGGCCCCACGCTGCGCACGCGCGCAACCGCGCTCGCGCTCATGCTGGCGGTGACCCTGCTGGCAGCCCTGCTGGCCCAGCAACTGGACCTGTGGCGCTGGCGCATTGTGAGGGTGGATGGGCCCTGGGAATGGCAGAGCCTGGTGCGACTCTTGACCTGGTTCAGCTGGCCGGCCTGGCCACTGGCCCTGTGGACGCTGTGGCGCTGGCGCCAGCTGATCGCCAGCCGGCACTGGCACCGCCACCTGTGGTTGCCGCTGTGGTTCGCGCTGGTGACCCTGGGCGCCACGCTCGCCACGCGCCCCGCCAACCGCGCCCTGCTGCTCAGCCTGCCGGCGCTGGCAGCGCTGGCGGCCTTTGCCCTGCCCACGCTCAAGCGCAGCATCGCGGCGCTGATCGACTGGTTCACGCTGCTGTTCTTCAGCATCTCGGCCATCGCCATCTGGGTGGTCTGGCTGTCGGTGCAGACCGGCTGGCCGGCCAAGCCCGCGGCCAACGTGGCCAAGCTGGCGCCGGGCTATGTGTCCACGTTTTCTGTGCTGCCGTTTGCCGTGGCGCTGGTGGCCACGCTGGCCTGGTGCCTGCTGGTCGCCTGGCGCACGGCGCGCAACCGTCCCGCCATCTGGAAGAGCCTGGTGCTGCCCGCCGGCGGTGCCACGCTGGGCTGGCTGCTGCTCATGACGCTGTGGCTGCCGATACTGGACTACGGCCGCAGCCTGGCGCCGCAGGTGGCCGGCGTGCGCGCCGTCATCACCGAGCGCCAGGGCTGCGTGGCCGCCTATGGCCTGAGCCGCGCCCAGGTGGCTGCGCTGATGTACCACGGCGAATTGCCCATGGTCGATCTGCGGCGGGTGGCGCAGTGCGACTGGCTGGTGGCCGACCCGGACGCCAGTCCTTCCGTGGTCACGCTGCTGCCCCCTGGGCAATGGACCGAGGTGGCCATCGTCAGCCGTCCGACGGATCGCAACGATAGGCTGCTGGTGCTGCATCGCAGGGACGACGGGCGCTGATGTCCGAGCTGTCCACCATCTCGCGCCACGCCCTGACCGTGCTGGCCGGGCAACTGGCGGTGATGGCCTTTGGTGTCACCGACACCATCGTCGCCGGCCGCTATGCGCAGGAGGCGCTGGCCGCGCTGTCCATAGGTTCGGCGGTGTTCATCAGCGTGTACGTCGGGCTGATGGGCGTGCTGCAGGCGCTGATGCCCGTCTGGGCCGAGCAGCGCGGCGCCAATGCCCAGTCCGCCATTGGCCGTAGCGTGCGCCAGTCGCTCTACCTGTGGGCCGTGGCCACGGCGCTGGGCATGGCCGTGCTGCTGTCGCCCGAGCCGATACTGCGCTGGACCGAGGTGCCGCCCGAGTTGCGCGGCGCGGTGCGCGCCTATCTGGCCATCCTGGCCTTCGGCCTGCCGCCGGCGCTGCTGTTTCGCATCTACAGCACGCTCAACCAGGCCCTGGGCCACCCGCAGCTGGTCACCTGGCTGCAGGTGGGCTCGCTGGCGCTGAAACTGCCGCTGTCTATCTGGTTCACCTTCGGCGGCGCCGGCCTGGCGCCCCAGGGCGTGGCGGGCTGCGCCTGGGCCACGCTGGTGGTCAACTACGGCCTGATGCTGCTGGGCTGGGCCATGCTGCGCCGCCACGCGATGTATGCGCCACTGCAGCTGTGGCGCGCTCTGGAGCGCCCCGACGGCACGCAGATCGCGCGCTTTCTGCGCCTGGGGCTGCCTGCGGGTCTGGCCATCCTGGTGGAGGTGACCTCGTTCACGCTGATGGCCCTGTTCATCGCGCGCCAGGGGGCCCTGGCCTCGGCCGCGCACCAGATCGCTGCCAACCTGGCGGCGGTGGTCTACATGGTGCCGCTGTCGCTGGCCATTGCCACCAGCGCCCGCGTGAGCTACTGGCGCGGTGCGGGCGACGAGCGCCAGGCCGGTGCCACAGCCTTGAATGGTTTTTGGCTCGCAGCGCTTATGGGATGCGCGCTTGCAGCTACGCTTGTAATAGCAAAGCAACCGATTGCCGGGCTGTACTCGACCAGCCCGGAGGTGGTGGCATTGGCCGCATCGCTGCTGGTGTGGGTAGCCGCCTATCAGGTGGCCGACGCGCTGCAGACGCTGTGCATCTTCGTGCTGCGCAGCTATCACATCACACTCGCGCCCCTGGTGGTGTATGGGGTGCTGCTGTGGGGTGTGGGGCTGCATGGCGGCTACCGTCTGGCCTACCAGGGCTGGGCTGGCTGGGGGCCGTATCACTCCCCAGCCCCCTTCTGGGCCGCCAGCGCCGCGGCCCTGGCGGTAACGGCCCTGGTCTTTGCGGCGCTGCTGCTGGGCGTGCTCAGGCTGTCACGGCGCAAGGCAGACGAGCGCCAGGTGCACGCCTGAAGCCCAGGCCAGACCTGCACCAGACAAAGCCACTGCGCTCAGGCGGCCCGTGCGGCGTCCGCCAGGCGCTGGGCGCAGCGGCTGGCCTGGTCTGCGTCGCGTGCCTCGACCATCACGCGCAGCAGCGGCTCGGTGCCGCTGGCGCGCACCAGCAGGCGGCCGTTGTCGGCCAGCTCGGCCTGTACCTCACGCGTGGTGTCGGCGAGCGCGGCGTTCGCCTTCCAGTCCTGATCGGGTTTGAGGCGCACGTTGAGCAGCACCTGGGGAAACAGCGGCACATCGGCAAGCAACTCGGCCAGTGTTTTCTGGCTGCGCACACAGGCCTGCAGCACCTGCAGCGCGCTGATCAGGCCATCGCCCGTGGTGTGGCAATCAAGCGCCAGCAGATGGCCCGAGCCCTCGCCACCGAGCAGCCAGTTCTGACGCTGCAGCTCTTCAAGCACATAGCGGTCGCCCACCTTGGCGCGCACGAACTTCACACCGCGCCTTGTCAGCGCCTGCTCCACGGCCATGTTGGTCATCAGGGTGCCGACCACGCCGGGCACATGCTCGTCACGTGCCAGGCGCTCCGCGGCCATCAGGTAGAGCAGCTCGTCGCCGTTGTACAGGCGGCCGCTGGCATCGACGATCTGCAGGCGGTCGGCATCGCCATCCAGGGCCACGCCAAAGTCGGCCTGGTTGGCGCACACGGCCCGTACCAGCGCTTCGGGGTGGGTGGCACCCACCTCATGGTTGATGTTCACGCCATCGGGGGCACAGCCTATGGCGACGACGTCGGCGCCCAGTTCGTGGAACACCATGGGGGCGATTTGGTAGGCGGCGCCATGGGCGGCATCGACGACGATCTTCACGCCGCGCAGACTCAGGTCGTGGTCAAAGGTGCTCTTGCAGAACTCGATGTAGCGGCCGGCCGCATCATCGAGCCGGCGCGTCTTGCCCAAGGATGCCGAATCGGCCCACATGGGCGGCTGCTGCAGCGCTGCCTCGACCTCTTCCTCCCAGGCGTCGGGCAGCTTGGTGCCCTGGGCGCTGAAGAACTTGATGCCGTTGTCCGGGTAGGGGTTGTGGCTGGCGCTGATCACCACGCCCAGGCTGGCGCGCTGCGCGCGCGTGAGGTAGGCCACGCCCGGCGTGGGCAGCGGCCCGAGCAGCACTACATCGACCCCGGCGGAGTTGAAACCCGATTCCAGCGCCGCCTCCAGCATGTAGCCGGAAATGCGCGTGTCCTTGCCGATCAGCACCGTGGGGCGCTCCTCGGTGCGGCGCAGCACGCGCCCCACCGCATGCGCCAGGCGCAACACGAAGTCGGGCGTGATGGGCGCCTGGCCCACGGTGCCGCGGATGCCATCGGTGCCAAAGTATTGACGGGTCATGGGGTGCGTCCTCTCTTGTTCAATGGGTCTGTTCTATAGGGGTCTGCTCTTGCATGGCGCGCCATGTGGCCAGCGCGCCGACGGTGTCGCGAACATCGTGCACGCGCACGATGCGCGCGCCTTGCTGCACGGCCAGCAAGGCGGCCGCCACGCTGGCGCCCAGGCGCTCCTGCACCGGCAGGCCGGTGACCGCGCCCAGCGACGATTTGCGTGACCAGCCGGCAAGCACGGGGTAGCCCAAGGCCAGCAGCTCGCGCTGGCGCGCCAGCAGTGCAAAGTTCTGCTGTGCGGTCTTGCCAAAGCCTATGCCGGGGTCGATGGCGATCCGAGATTTATTGACACCCAAGCCTTGTAGATATTGCGCCTGCAGCTCTAAAAAAGTGAGTACCTGCGGCACGACATCTCCCTGCATGGGGGCCGTCTGCATGGTCTGCGGGTCGCGGTGCATGTGCATCAGGCACAGGCCGCAGCGCGGGTGCGCCGCCACCACCTGCGCCGCGCCGCTTTGGCGCAGGGCCCAGATGTCGTTCACGATGTCTGCGCCCAGATCCAGCGCGGCCTGCATCACCTGGGGCTTGTAGGTATCGACCGAGATGGGCACGCCCAGGCGCACGGCCTCCCGCATTACCGGCAAGACGCGTTGCAGCTCGTCCTGCAACGGCAGCGCCGGGCTGCCAGGGCGGGTGGATTCGCCGCCAATGTCCAGAATGTCCGCCCCCTCCTTGAGCAACTGCTCGCAGTGGCGCAGGGCCGCCGCCGTGCCGGCGTGCTGGCCACCATCGGAGAACGAATCGGGCGTGACGTTGACGATGCCCATGACCCGCGCATGTGTCAGGTCGAGGTGAAAGCGGGCGGTTTGCCAAAGCATGGGGCTGGGATAGATGGACAAACGGGGCCCCAAGGCCCCGTGAATCAAACGCCGCGGTCTCTCATCAGGCGGCAGTCGGCGTGGGATCGGGCTTCACGGCAGGCGTGCCGCCACCCGAGCCATCGCCACCGGAGGGGGGCGTGCGTGGCGTCCAGTCCTTCGGGGGACGCGGCTCCTTCCCGGCCATGATGTCGTCGAGTTGCTCGGCGTCGATGGTTTCCCACTCCAGCATGGCCTTGGCCATGGCGTGCATCTTGTCCTGGTTGTCCTCGATCAGCTTGCGCGCCAGGGCGTATTGCTCGTCGATGATGCGGCGCACCTCGGCGTCCACCTTCTGCATGGTTTCTTCCGAGATGTTGGTGGTCTTGGTGACCGAGCGGCCGAGGAAGACCTCACCCTCGTTCTCGGCGTAGACCATGGGGCCCAGGGCCGCCGTCATGCCATAGCGCATGACCATGTCGCGCGCGATCGAGGTCGCGCGCTCGAAGTCGTTGCTGGCACCGGTGGTCATCTGGTGCATGAACACCTCTTCGGCGATACGTCCACCGAACAACATGGCGATCTGGTTCAGCATGTACTCCTTGTCGTAGGAGTAGCGGTCTTTCTCGGGCAGGCTCATGGTCACGCCCAGGGCCCGCCCGCGCGGGATGATGGTGACCTTGTGCACCGGGTCGCATTTGGGCAGCAGCTTGCCGATGAGCGCATGGCCGGCCTCGTGGTAAGCGGTGTTGCGGCGCTCCTCCTCGGGCATCACCATGCTCTTGCGCTCCGGGCCCATGATGATCTTGTCCTTGGCCTTCTCGAAGTCCTGCATCTCCACGGTGCGCGCATTGCGGCGCGCGGCCATCAGGGCGGCCTCGTTGCAGAGGTTGGCAAGATCGGCCCCGCTCATGCCGGGCGTGCCGCGTGCGATGACGGCCGGGTTCACGTCCTGGCCCACGGGGATCTTGCGCATGTGCACGTTCAGGATCTGCTCGCGACCACGGATGTCGGGCAGCGTCACATACACCTGGCGGTCAAAGCGCCCGGGGCGCAACAGGGCCGCATCCAGGATGTCGGGGCGGTTGGTGGCGGCGACCACGATCACGCCCAGGTTGGTCTCGAAGCCGTCCATCTCGACCAACATCTGGTTGAGCGTCTGCTCGCGTTCGTCGTTGCCGCCGCCCAGGCCCGCGCCACGCTGGCGGCCGACGGCGTCGATTTCGTCGATGAAAATGATGCAGGGGGCGTTCTTCTTGGCGTTCTCGAACATGTCGCGCACGCGCGCCGCGCCCACGCCGACGAACATCTCGACGAAGTCGGAGCCCGAGATGGAGAAGAACGGCACCTTGGCCTCGCCGGCAATCGACTTGGCCAACAGCGTCTTGCCGGTGCCCGGCGGGCCCACCAGCAGCAGGCCACGCGGAATGCGGCCGCCAAGCTTCTGGAACTTCTGCGGGTCCTTCAAAAAGTCCACGACTTCCTTGACCTCTTCCTTGGCCTCGTCGCAACCGGCCACGTCGGCAAAGGTGACGGTGTTGTTGTTCTCGTCGAGCATGCGCGCCTTGGACTTGCCGAAGCTGAAGGCCCCACCCTTGCCGCCGCCCTGCATCTGGCGCATGAAGTACACCCACACGCCGATGAGCAGCAGCATCGGGCCCCAGCTGACCAGCAGCGTCATGAGCAGCGAGCCTTCCTCGCGCGGGCGCACGTCGAACTTGACGTTGTTGTTGACCAGGTCGCCAATCAGGCCCCGATCCAGATAGGTGGCCGTGGTGCGGATGCGACGATCATCATTGGTGATGGCGACGATCTCGGTGCTGCCGCCCTGGCCTTCCTGGATGGTGGCACTCTTGATGCGGTGGTTGCGCACGTCCTCCAGGAACTCCGAATAGCCCACAGCCCCGGCGCCAACGCCCGTGCGGGTGTCAAACTGTTTGAACACCGTAAAGAGCACCATGGCTATGACCAGCCAGACTGCGACTTTTGAAAACCACTGATTGTTCAAGCGGGGCTCCAGATTCAGAAAAAGATGAACGGCCAGGAAACCGTCATGGGGACGTCCTGGCGCATTTGGGGGTCATTTTAGGCGTTTCAACCACTGCCCGGCGCTGGATTAACCCCGGCGCGGCCCATGGGCAAAGATCAGGCGGTTGGCTTGAGCCCTATTCCGACCAAAAAGGTCTCCGAAGACCGGTCGCGCGAGGCCTTGGGCTTGACCGGCTTGACCACGCGGAAGGTGTCCTTGAACAGCTGCACCAGCTGCGCGTAGCCACTGCCGTGGAACAGTTTCACGACCAGGGCGCCATCGGGCTTCAGGTGATGCACGGCAAAGTCCACCGCCAGTTCGACCAAATGGGCAATGCGCACGGCATCGACCGACTCCACGCCCGAGAGATTGGGCGCCATGTCCGACACCACCAAGTCCACGGGCCGGCCCTGCACGGCCTGCTGCAGCCGCACCAGCACCTCGTCGTCACGAAAATCGCCCTGCAGGAACACCACGCCCTCGATGGGCTCCATGGGCAGGATGTCCAGCGCAATGATGGTACCCGCCAGCTGCCCCACGGCCGCGCCACCCGGCGACAGGCGCCGGCGCACATACTGGCTCCAAGCGCCTGGCGCGCTGCCCAGATCCACCACCGTATGGCCGGGCTGGATCAGCCCGAACTGCTCATCGATTTCCTTGAGCTTGTAGGCCGCGCGGGCGCGATAGCCCTCTTTTTGTGCGAGCTTGACGTAAGGGTCGTGGACATGGTCATTGAGCCACGCCTTGTTGACCTTCTTGCTTTTTGTCTGGACTTTCATGCCTTGAGATAATACGGCCTATGCCTCAAATTCAACTGACCCCGGCCGAGCGCCGGGAACACCGCGCCAATGCCCACCACCTCGATCCCGTGGTCATGATCGGCGGCGATGGCCTGACCCCGGCGGTGCAAAAGGAAATCGACGCCGCCCTGAACGCCCACGGGCTGATCAAGGTGCGCGTATTCGGTGACGACCGCGCCGCGCGCGAGGCCATGTACCAGCAGCTGGCGGGAGAGCTGAACGCCGCCCCCATCCAGCACATTGGCAAGCTGCTGGTGCTGTGGCGCCCCATCCCGGCCAAGGACAAGCCCCTGGACGAAGACCGCAAGAGCGGCCCGCGCGACGTCAAGGTTTTGAAGTACGGCCGGCCCGGCCAACGCCCCGAGGTCAAACAGCTGCGCGTGCTGGGTAACCAGCGCCTGACATCCGGCGGCCAGATCAAGCGCGCCAAGCCCAAGCTGAAATCCGTCAAGAAAAACCAGGGCCAGTGATGACCTCGCCGCGCCAGCGCCACATCCTGTGCATGAAATGGGGCACCAAGTACGGCCCCGAGTACGTCAACCGGCTCTACGCCATGGTGCGCCGCCACCTGAGCGGCGACTTTAACTTCGTCTGCCTGACCGACGACAGCGCCGGGATCAGGCCCGAGGTGCAATGCCTGCCGATTCCCCCCCTGAACCTGCCCGCCGGCATACCCGAGCGCGGCTGGAACAAGCTGGCGACATTTACCGGTGATCTGTACGGCCTGAAAGGGACGGCGCTGTTCCTGGACGTGGATGTGGTCATCACCGGCAGCCTGGATGATTTCTTCACCCAGCCGGGCGACTTTCTCATCATCCACGACTACAAGCGCCCCTGGCGCATCACCGGCAACTCGTCGGTGTACCGCTTCGAGCTGGGTGCGCACCCGGATGTGCTGGCGTACTTTCGCGGCCATTTCGAAGAAATCAGGCGCCAGTACCGCAACGAACAGGCCTACCTGTCGGACTTTTTGCACAAGCAGGGCAAGCTGCAGTACTGGCCCAAGGACTGGTGCCCGAGCTTCAAGTACCACGGCATTCCGCCCTGGCCGACCAACTACTGGAAGGCACCCTTCGTGCCCGAAGGTGCGCGCATCGTCATCTTCCACGGCGAATGCAACCCGCCCGACGCCCTGGCCGGCCGGCGCAACCGGCGCTTTCGCCATATCCAGCCCGCCACCTGGGTGGCCGAACACTGGCGCGAATAGCCGGTCAGCGCCGCGCCGCCGTACGCCAAAGCACGGCCAGTGCGCACAGCCACTGCAGGGCGTACATGGCACTGCCCGCACCGTGCCACAGGCGCAGGTTCTGCCGCGCCAGGATGCGCGGGGCCACGCCGTACTGCTGCAGCAGCGCCAGCAGCAGGCCGGCAATCACAAAAACCATAGCTGCTTGCGCCCATGGCTCCTGCTTTTCAGCATGTTTATCCTTTGAAATCACCAACAATAAAGCGCAACACGCTATAGAAATATAGGTCTGTGCCTCGAACAGGCGCGCCGCCATGTTCCCCGCCAGCGCTGGCGTGGGCAGGTGGGCGAACAGCAGCGGCACGGCGACAAAACCCATGGCGCACAGGCTGCCCCACCACAGGGCGGCGGCCAACACCGGCAGGCGTTCACGCATGGCCGGCAGACCGTCAGAGGTAGCTGACGGTGACCACTTCGTAGCGGCGCAACCCGCCCGGAGCCTGTACCTCGGCGGTGTCACCCTCTTCCTTGCCGATCAGCGCGCGGGCGATGGGGCTGGACACATTGATCAGGCCATGCTTCAAGTCGGCCTCGTCCTCGCCCACGATCTGGTACTTGACGGTGTCGCCGCTGTCCTCGTCTTCGAGCTCGACAGTGGCGCCAAACACCACGCGGCCGCCGGCATCGAGTTGCGAGGGATCGATGATCTGCGCGGCCGACAGCTTGCCCTCGACCTCCATGATGCGGCCCTCGATGAAGCCCTGGCGATCCTTGGCGGCCTCGTACTCGGCGTTTTCACTCAGGTCGCCCTGGGCGCGCGCCTCGGCAATGGCGTTGATGACCGCGGGGCGTTCCACGGTCTTGAGGCGGTGCAGCTCGGCCTTGAGCTTTTCGGCGCCGCGCTTGGTGATGGGAATGGTGGCCATGATCGAAGTCTCCAGATTCCAAAAAAGCAAAAAGCAAACCGCCGCGCGTTGCCGCGCGGCGGTCTTCTCAAGGGCGAATTATGCCGCGTTTGCCTGCGCGCTCAAGCGGTGGGCAGCTGCGCATGCAGCTCCTGCACCGAATACACGTCGAGCTTGTCCAGGTGCTTCATGCCCTCCACCGCCGCCTCGGCGCCAAAGATGGTGGTGAACGTGGTCACGCGCGACTGCAGCGAGCTGGTGCGGATGGCACGCGAATCGGCAATGGCATTTCGGCGCTCTTCCACGGTGTTGATGACCATGGCGATCTCGTCGTTCTTGATCATGTCCACGATGTGCGGCCGGCCCTCGGTGACCTTGTTGACCACCTGCACGGCCACGCCGGCCTCGGCAATCGCCGCCGCCGTGCCCTTGGTGGCCAGCAGCTCGAAGCCCATGGCGGAAAGATCGCGCGCTATGGCCACGGCACGGCCCTTGTCGGCATTCTTCACCGTGAGGAACACCTTGCCCCCGGTTGGCAGGCGGGTAGAGGCGCCGAGCTGGCTCTTGACGAAGGCCTCGCCAAACGTCTTGCCCACGCCCATGACCTCACCGGTGGACTTCATCTCGGGGCCGAGGATGGTGTCCACGCCGGGGAACTTGACGAAGGGGAACACGGCCTCCTTCACGCTGAAGTACGGCGGCGTCACCTCGCGGGTCACGCCTTGGCTGGCGAGGCTCTGCCCCGCCATGCAGCGCGCCGCCACCTTGGCCAGCTGTATGCCCGTGGCCTTTGACACAAAGGGCACGGTGCGGCTGGCGCGGGGGTTCACCTCCAGCACGTAGATCACGTCGCCGGCATCGGTTTCCTGAATGGCGAACTGCACGTTCATCAGGCCCACCACGTTCAGGCCATGGGCCATAGCCGTGGTCTGGCGCTTGATCTCGGCCACGGTGTCGGCCTTGAGGTAGTACGGGGGCAGCGAGCAGGCGCTGTCGCCCGAGTGCACGCCCGCCTGCTCGATATGCTCCATCACGCCGCCGATGAAGACGGCGCCGGTGGCGTCGCGCACGCAGTCCACGTCGCACTCGATGGCGTTGGACAGGAAGCGATCCAGCAGCACGGGCGAATCGTTGCTGACCTTGACGGCCTCGCGCATGTAGCGCTCCAGGTCGCGCTGCTCGTGCACGATCTCCATGGCGCGGCCGCCCAGCACGTAGCTGGGGCGCACCACCAGCGGGTAGCCCAGGGCGGCGGCCTTTTCCAGCGCCTCGGCCTCGGTGCGGGCCGTGGCGTTGGGTGGCTGGCGCAGGCCCAGGTCGTTCAAGAGCTTCTGGAAGCGCTCGCGATCCTCGGCGGCATCAATCATGTCGGGTGTGGTGCCGATGATGGGCACGCCCTCACGCTCCAGGCCCAGGGCCAGCTTCAAAGGCGTCTGGCCACCGTACTGCACGATCACGCCCTCGGGCTTTTCCTTGTCCACGATCTCCAGCACGTCCTCCAGCGTCAGCGGCTCGAAGTACAGGCGATCCGAGGTGTCGTAGTCGGTGGACACGGTCTCGGGATTGCAGTTGACCATGATGGTCTCGTAACCGTCCTCGCGCATGGCCAGCGCCGCGTGCACGCAGCAGTAGTCGAACTCTATGCCCTGGCCGATGCGGTTCGGGCCACCGCCCAGCACCATGATTTTCTTCTTGGTTGTCGGCGCTGCCTCGCATTCCTCGTCGTAGCTGGAATACATGTACGCAGTATTCGTCGGGAATTCGGCAGCGCAGGTATCGACGCGCTTGTAGACCGGGCGCACGTTGAGGGCACGGCGTGCTTCGCGCACCGCCTTCTCAGTGGTATGCAGCAGCTTGGCCAGGCGGCGGTCGGAAAAGCCCTTCTGCTTCAAGGCGCGCAGGGTGGCGGCGTCCAGCAGGGCCAGCGCCTGGTCACCCTTGTCGGCATAGAGTTTGTCCAGGTCGAGTTCAATCTTCACGATCTCCTCGATCTGCACCAGGAACCAACGATCGATCTTGGTGAGATCAAACACCTCATCGACGCTCATGCCCTGGGCGAAGGCGTCGCCCACATACCAAATTCGCTCGGGGCCGGGCTCGCCCAGCTCCTTTTCCAGGATCTCGCGATCCTGGGTCTTCTCGTTCATGCCGTCCACGCCCACTTCCAGGCCGCGCAACGCCTTCTGGAAGGACTCCTGGAAGGTGCGGCCCATGGCCATGACCTCACCCACACTCTTCATCTGCGTGGTCAGGCGGCTGTCGGCCGTGGGGAACTTCTCGAACGCAAAGCGCGGGATCTTGGTGACCACATAGTCGATCGAGGGCTCGAACGAGGCCGGTGTGGCGCCGCCGGTGATCTCGTTCTTCAGCTCGTCCAGCGTATAGCCCACGGCCAGCTTGGCGGCCACCTTGGCGATCGGGAAACCCGTGGCCTTGGAGGCCAGCGCGCTCGAGCGCGAGACGCGCGGATTCATCTCGATCACGATCATGCGCCCGTCCTTGGGGTTGACCGCAAACTGCACGTTGGAACCACCCGTGTCCACGCCGATCTCGCGCAGCACGGCGATGCTGGCGTCGCGCAGGATCTGGTACTCACGATCGGTGAGGGTCTGCGCCGGGGCCACGGTGATGGAATCACCCGTATGCACGCCCATGGGGTCGAGGTTCTCGATCGAGCAGATGATGATGCAGTTGTCCGCACGGTCGCGCACCACCTCCATCTCGTACTCTTTCCAGCCCAGCAGCGACTCTTCGATGAGCAGCTCGTTGGTCGGCGAGGCCTCCAGGCCGCGCTTGCAAATGGTCTCGAACTCTTCCGGGTTGTAGGCAATGCCGCCGCCCGTGCCGCCCAGCGTGAAGCTGGGACGGATCACCGTGGGAAAACCCACATTCTTCTGCACGGCCCAGGCTTCGTCCATGCTGTGTGCAATGCCCGAGCGTGCCGACGCCAGGCCGATGCGCGTCATCGCGTCCTTGAACTTCAGGCGATCCTCGGCCTTGTCGATGGCCTCGGGCTTGGCGCCTATCAGCTCGACACGGTATTTGTTCAGCACGCCGTTGCGCCACAAATCCAGCGCGCAATTGAGCGCGGTCTGCCCGCCCATGGTGGGCAGGATGGCGTCCGGACGCTCCTTGGCAATGATCTTTTCCACCGTCTGCCAGGTGATGGGCTCGATGTAGGTCACATCGGCCGTGGCCGGGTCGGTCATGATCGTGGCGGGGTTGCTGTTGATCAGGATGACGCGGTAGCCCTCCTCGCGCAGCGCCTTGCAGGCCTGCACGCCGGAGTAGTCGAACTCGCAGGCCTGGCCAATGATGATGGGGCCGGCGCCGATGATGAGAATGCTTTGAATGTCTGTGCGCTTGGGCATTATTTCTTCTCCTGGCCTGCTGCTGCCATGGACACCATGAAACGGTCGAACAGGTGGCCAATGTCGTTGGGGCCGGGCGCGGCCTCCGGGTGACCCTGGAAGCTGAAGGCAGGCTTGTCGGTGCACTCCAGGCCCTGCAGCGTGCCGTCAAACAGGCTCACATGGGTGGCGCGTGCGCTGGACGGCAGCGTGGCCGCATCCACGGCAAAGCCGTGGTTCTGGCTGGTAATGCAGACATGGCCGCTGGCCAGCGTCTTCACCGGATGATTGCCGCCATGGTGGCCATGGGGCATCTTGAAGGTCTGGGCGCCCAGGGCCAGGGCCATGATCTGGTGGCCCAGGCAGATGCCGAAGGTGGGGATGCCTTGGTCCAGGAAGGTGCGTGCCGCCTCGATGGCGTAGCTGCAGGGCTGCGGGTCTCCCGGGCCGTTGGACAGGAAGATGCCATCGGGCTGAAGGGCCAGCGCTTCCTCGGCCGAGGTCTGCGCCGGCACCACGGTCAGCTTGCAGCCACGTTCGGCCAGCATGCGCAGGATGTTGCGCTTGACGCCAAAGTCATAGGCCACGACATGAAAACGCGGCTTGTCCAGCTTGCCAAAGCCCTGGCCCAGCTCCCATTCGGTCTGCTCCCAGGCATAGGGCTGCTGCGTGCTGACCACCCGGGCCAAATCCAGGCCCGCCATGCTGGGGGCGTTCTTCGCGGCGGCGATGGCCGCGGCTATGCGCTCGGGCGTCACCGCCTCGCTGGCGGCCAGGCCCACGATGGCACCGTTTTGCGTACCCTTTTCACGCAGCAGGCGCGTGAGCTTGCGGGTATCGATATTGGCAATCGCCACAGCACCCTGCGCGTTCAGGAACTGCGACAGATTTTGCTGCGCACGGAAATTGCTGGCGATGAGCGGCAGGTCGCGAATGACCAGGCCCGCAGCCTGCACCTTGGACGATTCCATATCCTCCTCATTGACACCATAGTTACCAATGTGCGGATAGGTCAGGGTGACGATTTGCTGGCAGTAGCTCGGGTCTGTGAGAATTTCCTGGTAGCCGGTCATGGCGGTGTTGAACACCACTTCGCCGACAGTCGTGCCGACGCTACCAATGGAATTGCCGATAAACACCGTGCCGTCTGCGAGCGCCAGAATGGCTGGCGGGAAAGCTGCCTTGAGTGACGAAAGCACTGGGATCTCCGAAATGAGTCGGGTCGCCCGGAGCCCACAAAACCTTGTTTGCGGACTGCTGCTTGTTGGGGAGTTGCTTTGGATGCGTCCGGGCGACGTTTTTGCAGAAAAGCCTCTCATTATAAAGGGAGGTCACGCCATCAAGCCCGAGAGGTTTTTCTCGCAACAGACCCAAAAATAGCCACCTGCGCCGAACCAAAAACCAAAAGGGCCACCGCGCAAACGGTGGCCCTTTTCAATCAATGGTCGGCGTGGCGGGATTCGAACTCGCGACCCCTTGCACCCCATGCAAGTGCGCTACCAGGCTGCGCTACACGCCGACAAGACTTGGATTCTATACCGAAAAATCAGCACTAAAAAAGAAGTGCGCGAATTTCTTCCAATTCCGTTCTGAGCGCATTGGAGTCCAGCGGCAAGGCCAAGGCGGGGGCGCGATCAATCGGCTGATCGTCCAATGCATCCGGCGGCAACGCGGCGTCACGCGCTCCCTTGTCTGCCTGCGCCAGCTCATGCAGTCGGTTGCGTGCGCCGACGATGGTGAAACCCTGGTCGTACAGCAGGTCGCGGATACGGCGGATCATCAGCACCTCGTGGTGCTGGTAGTAGCGCCGGTTACCCTGGCGCTTCATGGGGCGCAGCTGGGTGAACTCCTGTTCCCAATAGCGCAGCACATGGGGCTTGACGCCGCACAGCTGCGCCACCTCACCAATCGTGAAGTAGCGCTTGACTGGTATGGCGGGCAGCGACTGGCTCATGGTGATGCGTTGACGCGGCGAAAGCGTTGAGAGTACTGCAGGTCTATTGCGGCCACCAGGCTTGCCACCGGTTGCAAAAGCAAAGCAGTGTCAACCTGGCATTGGCGCCGCTCACCCCTGGATCTGCTCCTTGAGCTTGCTGCTGGCATGGAAGGTGACCACGCGGCGTGCCTCGATGGGAATGGCCTCGCCAGTGCGCGGATTGCGCCCGGGCCGCGCGGCCTTGGTGCGGATCTGGAAGTTGCCAAAACCCGAGAGCTTGACATCTTCGCCAGCGATCAGGCTTTGCGCGATCAGGTCGAAAAACGCGTCCACCATGTCCTTGGACTCGCGCTTGTTCAGGCCGATATGCTCGAACAGCAAATCGGCCAGCTGCGCCTTGGTGAGCGCCGGCGACTCCAGACTGTCCACGGCAAACTCGATTGCCATCGGCTCGGATTCCATCGTCATCGCAACCTCGCTGCGGTTTGCTGGGTCAACGCCTGCAGCACGGACTGCACGGCGGCATCAATTTGCGCATCGGTCAAGGCCTCGGCGTCGCTGCCCAGGGTCAGGCGAATGGCCAGGCTCTTCTCGCCCTGGGCGATGGCACCAGCAGCCATAGCCTCACCTGCGCGTTGCGGCTGAGGGCGGAAGACGTCGAACAGCACAGCCGAGCGCAACAGTTCACCCGGCAACGAGCCTCGGATGGCACGCATCACCTCGTCATGCGTAACGCGCTCGGCCACCACCACGGCAATGTCACGCTCCACCAGCTGACGCTTGGCGACGGCGCGGAAGGCCGGCACCTGGCGCTGCAGCACGGCGTCGAGCTCCAGCTCGAACAGCATTGGTGCCGTCGGCAGATCCCAGGACTGGCGCCACTGCGGATGCAGCTCGCCGACATAGCCAATGGCCTGGCCGGCCAGCAGCACACGGGCGCAGCGGCCCGGGTGCAGCGCGGGGTGCGTGGCCGACTCGAACGTTGGGCGCAGCGGCGCCAGCAGCGCCTCCACGTCGCCCTTGGCGTCGTAGAAGTCCACTGCCTTGTCCTTGCAGCCCCATTGCAGCGCATCGGGCGCGCCATAAGCCAGCGCGGCGACACGCATGGGCTGATGAAAGCCCTCCACCGTGGTGTCGGTGTTCTTCACGCTGGCATCACGCAGGAACACACGGCCCAGTTCAAACACGCGCACGCGGGCGGCCTTGCGATCCAGGTTGAACTTCAAGACCTGCAAGAGCGAACCCAGCAACGACGAGCGCATCACGCTCAGCTGGCTGGCGATGGGGTTGAGCAGCTTGATGGGGGTGTCATTGCCGGCCAGCTCCTTCTCCCAGTGCTCTTCGACAAAGCTGAAGTTGATGGTTTCCTGGTAGCCCAGGGCGGCCAGTTCGCGGCGCACGGCAAAGCTGCTGCGGTGCGACTCCAGGCGTAGCTTGGGCGTGATGGGCGCCAGCGGCGGCGTCGTGGGCAGGTTGTTGTAGCCGACCACGCGGGCGACTTCCTCGATCAGATCCTCCTCCAGCCGCAGGTCGAAGCGAAAGGACGGTGGCTGCACGGTGAGCACGCCCTCGCCCTGCTGCACCGGCAGGCCCAGGCGCTTGAGCGCATCCACGCATTGCGCCAGCGTCAGCGGCATGCCAATGACCTTGGCGGCACGCGCCACGCGCATGCGCACCGGGTTCGGCGCGGGCAGATTCACCTGCTGGTCATCAATGGGGGCACAAGCCGTCTCGGGCGTGCCGCAGATCTCGACGATGAGTTGCGTGATGCGCTCGATATGTTCCACGGTGAGCTGCGGATCGACGCCGCGCTCGAAGCGGTGGCCGGCGTCGGTCGAGAAGTTGTAGCGGCGCGAGCGCCCGGCCACAGCCTCGGGCCACCAGAAGGCGGCCTCGACGTAAATGTGGCGCGTGTCGTCGGACACGGCCGTGGCGTCGCCGCCCATGATGCCGGCGAGCGACTCGACTGCACGCTCGTCGGCGATCACGCCGACCTTTTCGTCCAGCGTGACGGTGTTGCCGTTCAGCAGCTTGAGCTGCTCGCCCGCAGCTCCCCAGCGCACATCCAGACCACCGTGGATCTTGTCCAGGTCGAAGATGTGGCTGGGCCGGCCGAACTCGAACATCACGTAGTTGGAGATGTCCACCAGCGGCGAGACGCTGCGCTGGCCGCAACGCGCCAGGCGGTCCACCATCCACTGCGGCGTGGCCGCGCGGGTGTTGACGTTGCGGATCACGCGGCCGGAGAAACGCCCACACAGATCGGGCGCGCTGATGGTCACCGGCACGCGGTCGGCGATGGAGGTTGCGGCCTTGGGAAATTGCGGCTGCGCGAGCGGCGCACCGGTCAGCGCAGACAGCTCGCGCGCAACGCCATAGACGCTCAGGCAATGCGCCAGGTTCGGCGTCAGTTTCAACGTAAACAGCGTGTCGTCGAGCTTCAGGTAGTCGCGAATGTTCTGGCCCAGGGGTGCGTCTGCAGGCAGCTCCAGCAAGCCGCCATGGTCTTCAGACAGCTTGAGTTCGCGCGCCGAGCACAGCATGCCAAAGCTCTCCACACCGCGCAGCTTGCCAACCTTGATCAGGAACGGCTTGCCATCGTCGCCCGCAGGCAGCTCGGCGCCCACCATGGCGCAGGGCACCTTGATGCCCACACGGGCGTTCGGCGCGCCGCAGACGATGTTCAGCAGCGCGCCCTGCCCCACGTCCACCTGACATACGCGCAGGCGGTCGGCGTCGGGGTGGGGCATGGCCTCCTTGATCTCACCGACGACAATCTTTGTGAACGGCGGGGCCACGGGGGCGAGTTCTTCGACCTCCAGGCCGGCCATGGTCAGGGTGTCGGCCAGCTCTTGCGTGGAAAGTGCGGGGTTGCAGAATTCTCGCAACCAGGATTCGGGAAATTGCATAGTCAGATTCTTTGGCGTGCTCTTTAAAAATGAGCTTATTGCGCTTGCTATACGTGCGTTTCAATATGAAAACGTGTTGATGTCCCATCAGGACAAGCGCGAACAGCTCACCTTTTTGCGTTACTGGAACTGCGACAGGAAGCGGATGTCGCCGTCGAAGAACAGGCGCAAATCGTTCACGCCATAGCGCAGCATGGTCAGGCGGTCCGGCCCCATGCCGAACGCAAAGCCGATGAAGCGCTCGGGGTCCAGCCCCATGTTGCGCACCACGTTGGGGTGCACCTGGCCGCTGCCGGCCACCTCCAGCCAGCGGCCGGCCAGCGGCCCGCTCTGGAACTGAATGTCGATCTCGGCGCTGGGCTCGGTGAACGGGAAGAAGCTGGGGCGAAAGCGCAGTGCCAGGTCATCGCTTTCAAAGAAGGTCTTGCAGAAGGCCGTGAAGATGACCTTCAGGTCCTTGAAGCTGACGTTCTCGCCAATCCACAGGCCTTCGCACTGGTGGAACATGGGCGAGTGCGTGGCGTCGCTGTCGACGCGGTAGGTGCGGCCGGGCGCGATGACGCGGATCTCGGGCATGGCCTGGCCGGCGTCAATCAGGTCGCGGTATTTCTTCACATGCTGCACGGCATGGCGGATCTGCATCGGGCTGGTGTGCGTGCGCAGCAGGTTCGGCGCCTCGGGCGTGCCGCCTTCGACGTAGAAGGTGTCGTGCATGGAGCGCGCCGGGTGGTCCGCGGGCGTGTTCAGCGCGGTGAAGTTGAACCAGTCGGTCTCGATCTCGGGGCCGTCGGCCACGTCAAAACCCATGGAGCCGAAGATGCCCTCGATGCGCTCCAGCGTCAGCGACACCGGGTGCAGACCGCCACGGCCTTGCTTGCGGCCGGGCAGCGTCACGTCCAACGCCTCGGCCTGGAGTTGGCGTTCCAGCTCGGCCTGGGCCAGGGCCTGGCGACGTGCCGTCAATGCGGCCTCCACAGCCTGCTTGGCGACGTTGATGGCTGCGCCGCGCGTCTTCTTGTCCTCGGGCGAGAGCTGCGCCATGCCCTTCATCAGTTCAGTCAGGCGGCCCGACTTGCCCAGAAACAGCGCCTTGGCGTTTTCCAGGTCGGCAGGGGTTGCAGCATGCGCGAAGGCTTCGCTCGCGCTTGTCACCAGGGAATCCAGCTCGTTCATATCGACTCTTGAAATAAAACAAGGGCTAGCGCCTTTTCAAGCCCTAGCCCTTGCTGTTTGTGCGCAGACAGCTACAAAACAAGTAGCTATCTATCGTGAACTCAAGCAGCCAGCTTGGCCTTGACTTGCTCCACGATGCTGCCAAAGGCAGCCTTGTCGTGCACCGCGAGGTCGGCCAGCATCTTGCGGTCGATCTCGATGGCGGCCTTCTTCAGGCCGTTGGTGAACTGGCTGTAGGTCAGGCCCAGTTCACGCGCAGCAGCGTTGATACGCGTGATCCACAGACGGCGGAACACGCGCTTCTTGTTGCGGCGATCGCGGTAAGCGTACTGACCAGCCTTCATCACCGCCTGCTTGGCGATGCGGAAGACATTGCCGCGGCGACCGCGGAAACCCTTGGCCAGGGCGAGAACCTTTTTGTGACGGGCGCGGGCCGTTACACCACGTTTGACGCGAGGCATGTGTTTTCTCCTTGTTCGTCAGTTGATTACAGGCCAGCCATGGGCAGCATCTTGGCGATGGAGCCCATGTCACCGTCGTGCACATTCACGATGCCACGCAGTTGGCGCTTGTTCTTGGTGGTCTTCTTGGTCAGGATGTGACGCTTGAAGGCTTGACCGCGCTTGACGGTGCCACCCGGACGAACGCGAAAACGCTTCTTCGCGCTGCTCTTGGTCTTCATTTTGGGCATTTGCATGCTCCTTTGATTTGTGCTCGTGAGGCGTCTGCACACCACTGTGCATCCTTGCTGGCCCCGAGCCACTTTTTAAAACGGCAGGCTTTACAGTCCGCCGTGCGGCAATGCTCTCGCACCGCCTATCGGCTGGCGCCCATCTTGCAATGGACGCCGGCCAAATTTTCTTTGCTTACGCCGCTTCGCTGCCGCTGGCGACCGGCGCGGCATCTGCCGCCGGCTTGACCCCAGGCTTCTTGCGCGCCGGCGCGATCATCATGATCATCTGGCGGCCTTCGAGCTTGGGGAACTGCTCGACCAAAATGGTGTCGGCCAGGTCGTCACGCAGGCGGTTGAGCAGTGCTAGGCCTAGTTCCTGATGCGTGATCTCGCGGCCACGAAAGCGCAGCGTGATCTTGCATTTGTCACCATCGGCCAGGAAGCGGCGGATGTTGCGCAGCTTGATGTTGTAGTCGCCATCATCCGTACCCGGACGGAATTTCACTTCCTTGATGTCGATGACCGTCTGCTTGGCCTTGGCCTCGGCCGCCTTCTTCTGCTCCTGGTACTTGAACTTGCCGTAATCCATCAAGCGGCAGACGGGAGGACTGGCCGTAGCGGCGATTTCCACCAGATCCACATCCAGGTCGCCCGCCATGCGCAGGGCTTCCTGCAGGCTGACGATGCCGATGGGCTCATTTTCAGGACCAGACAGGCGCACTTCAGGCGCCGTGATTTCACGGTTCAGACGGTGCTTGCGTTCCTCACGCTGGCGACGGTCACGAAATTCAGTAGCGATGGCTTTCACCTTCAATCAAAAAAGCTACGAAAAGCGTAGCTGCTCACGCACCACCTGTGCGCTTCAAAGCGATGTTTGATTCTCAAAAATCAGGCTTTGGAGGCGATGTCCCGTGCGATCAGTTCGACAAAGGCGTCGAGGGACATCACACCCAGGTCTTTGTTGCCCCGGGCGCGCACTGCGACGGCTCCGGCGGCCTTTTCCTTGTCGCCGGCGACCAGGATGTAGGGCAGCTTTTGCAGCGCATGCTCGCGTATTTTATACGTAATCTTTTCGTTGCGCAGATCGGTCACCACCCTAAGGTCTTGATGGGGCAGTGCTTTTTGCAGCTTTGCGGCAATTTCGCGACAGTAGTCCTGCTGTGCATCGGTGATGTTGAGCACCGCCACCTGCAGCGGCGCCAGCCACACCGGCAGCGCGCCCGCGTGCTGCTCGATCAGGATGCCGATGAAGCGCTCCAGCGAACCAACGATGGCGCGGTGCAACATCACCGGACGGTGGCGGCCGCCATCCTCGCCGACGTATTCGGCGTCCAGGCGCTCGGGCATGGAAAAGTCCACCTGTATCGTGCCGCACTGCCAGTGCCGGCCAATGGCGTCCTTCAAGGTGTATTCGATCTTCGGGCCGTAGAAGGCGCCCTCGCCGGGCGAAATCTCGAACGCGCAGCCCGACGCCTCCAGGCTGTGGATCAACGCCGCCTCGGCCTTGTCCCAGCTCTCATCCGAGCCGATGCGCGCCTCGGGGCGCGTAGCCACCTTGTAGATGATGTCGCTATAGCCAAAGTCGGCGTAGACCTTCTGCAGCAACTGCGTGAAGGCCAGCACCTCGGGCTGGATCTGGTCTTCGGTGCAGAAGATATGGCCATCGTCCTGCGTGAAACCGCGCACGCGCATGATGCCGTGCAGGCCGCCGGTGGGCTCGTTGCGGTGGCATTGGCCAAACTCGCCGTAGCGCAGCGGCAGGTCGCGGTAGCTTTTGATGCCCTGCTTGAAGATCAGGATGTGGCCCGGGCAGTTCATCGGCTTCAGGGCATAGTCGCGCTTTTCCGACTCGGTCGTGAACATGTTCTCGCGGTACTTGTCCCAGTGGCCGGTCTTCTCCCACAGGCTCTTGTCCAGGATTTGCGGGCCCTTGACCTCCTGGTAACCGTTGTCCTGGTAGACGCGGCGCATGTATTGCTCGACCTGCTGCCAAAGCGTCCAGCCCTTGGGGTGCCAGAACACGGTGCCGGGCGAATGCTCGTCGATGTGGAACAGATCGAGTTCACGGCCGAGCTTGCGATGGTCGCGCTTCTCTGCCTCTTCCAGCATGTGCAGGTAGTTCTGCAGTTCGTCCTTGCTGGCCCAGGCCGTGCCGTAGACGCGCTGCAGCATCTCGTTGCGATGGTCGCCACGCCAGTAGGCCCCGGCCACCTTCATCAGCTTGAAGTGCTTGAGCTTGCCGGTGCTGGGCACGTGCGGGCCACGGCACAGGTCTTCAAACGCGCCTTCACGGTACAGACTGACGTCTTCGTTGCTGGGGATGCTGGCAATGATCTCGGCCTTGTAGTGCTCGCCCAGGCCCTTGAAATACGCCACGGCTTCGTCGCGCGGCAGCACGCGGCGCACCACCGGTTCGTCCTTGGCGGCCAGCTCGGCCATGCGCTTCTCGATCGCCACCAGATCCTCGGGCGTGAACGGGCGCTTGTACGCAAAGTCGTAATAAAAGCCGTTGTCTATCACCGGGCCTATGGTGACCTGCGCGTCCGGGAACAGCTCTTTGACGGCGTAGGCCAGCAGGTGGGCGGTGGAGTGGCGAATGACCTCCAGGCCATCGGCATCCTTGGCGGTGACGATGGCCAGCGGGCTGTCTTCGGTGATCAGGTGGCTGGTATCGACCACCCTGTCACCGATCTTGCCGGCGAGGGCTGCCTTGGCCAGGCCAGCGCCGATGGAGGCGGCCACCTCGGCCACGGTCACCGGGCCGGGGAATTCGCGTTGGGAACCATCGGGCAGCGTGATGTGAAGCATGTGAGAAATCCTTGGGAATTGCGGTTGCGGCGCGCGCTTTGAGGCCCAGAAGCAAAAAAGCGCGGTACAAAAGTCCGCGCTTTGGTGAGGGTGAGAAAAGCTCTCGTGCAGGCGCGAACGGCCAGCCTTAGCGGCCGGTGGAGGTCTCCGTCGTAGTTCGCGGTGTCATAACCGACATTGCCTTTCTCGCCCTTGTTATCTTGTAAAGCGCATATTCTAGCCGGCAGTGGCCTGGAGCTGCGCTCACGGCGCGCGCGCCGCCTCCACCAGGCGCTGCGTGTAGGGGTGCTGCGGCGCATCCAGCACCTGCTGCACGCTGCCGGACTCCACCACCTCGCCGTCCTTCATGACGATGACCTCATGCGCCATGGCGCGCACCACGGCCACATCATGGGTAATGAGCAGGTAGGACAGCGCGTGCTCCTTTTGCAGCCGCTGCAGCAGCGACAGCACCTGCTGCTGGATGGTCACGTCCAGCGCGCTGGTGGGCTCGTCCAGCACCAGCAGCTGCGGCTGCACGATGAGGGCGCGCGCGATCGCCAGGCGCTGGCGTTGGCCGCCCGAGAATTCATGCGGGTAGCGCGCGAGCAGGCCGGGAAACTGCGCCTCGGTCAGGCCCACCTCGGCCAGCATGGCGGCCACGCGCGCGCGGCGTTCAGGCAGCGGCAGCTGGGGTGCGTGCACCTGCAGGCCCTCGCCGACGATCTCTTCCACGGTCATGCGCGGCGACAGCGACGAGAACGGGTCCTGGAACACCACCTGCACCTGCTGGCGCAAGGCCTGGTTATGGGAGCTGTTGCCATGCGACGGCTGCTGCCAGGCCTGGCCCGTCACCTGCAACTCACCCGTTGACGGCAACAGGCCCAGCAGGGCCTGGGCCAGCGTGGACTTGCCCGAGCCCGACTCGCCCACCACGCCCAGGGTGCGCGCGCTCTGCAGTTGAAAACCCACGCCGTTGACCGCCACGAACTCGCCCTTGGCAAACCAGCCACGAAAACCCGGCAGTGGCACGGGATAGGCAACGCGCAGTGCATCGGCCTGGGCGGCGGGGGTGGCGCCTTCGGCCGCCGCACCCTCGATCACGTCGCGCTGCGGCGTGCTGCCGATCAGGCGGCGCGTGTAGTCATGTTGCGGGGTACCAAACACCTGCGCCACCGCGCCCTGCTCCACCAGCACGCCCTGCTCCATCACCGCCACGCGGTCGGCAAAGCGGCGCACCAGCAGCAGGTCGTGCGTGATGAGCAGCACGGCCATGCCGGTCTGGCGCTGCAGGTCGGACAACAGATCGAGGATCTGGCCGCGCAGCGTGACGTCGAGCGCCGTCGTCGGTTCGTCGGCCAGCAACAGCTTGGGCCGCGAGGCGAGGGCCATGGCGATCATTGCGCGCTGGCGCTGCCCGCCCGAGAGCTGGTGCGGGAAGCTGCCGGCGCGTCGCGCGGGCTCGGGGATGCCCGTGCTTGCTAACAATTCGATAGCTGATTGCGCGCTCTGTGCCTTGGTCAGGGCCTGTTTCAGCATCAAAACCTCGGCCACCTGCTCGCCCACGGGCATGAGCGGGTTCAGCGCGGTCATGGGCTCCTGGAACACCATGGCGATGTCGCCGCCGCGCACGCCGCGCAACTCGCGTTCGCTCAGTTGCAGCAGATCGCGCCCGGCCATCAGCGCGCTGCCCGTCAGCTGGGCGTCGCCGGCCAGGCGCAGCAGGGCCAGCGCCGTCACGGTCTTGCCCGAACCCGACTCGCCCACCAGGGCCAGCTTCTCGCCGGGGGCGATGTCAAAGCTCACGCCGTGCACCACCTGCTTGGCGCCAAAGCGCACCTGCAGATCCCGTACTTGCAAGAGCGGGGGCGACTGAGGGTTCATGGGGGCAGTGGCGCGCATGTCAGTGCTCCCCCTTGCGGGGGTCGAGGGCGTCGCGCAGCGCGTCGCCCATGAAGGTGAGCAGCAGCAGCGTGGTCACCAGCACGGCGAAGGTGAAGATGGAGATCCACCAGGCGTCGATGTTGTTCTTGCCCTGCGATAGCAGCTCGCCCAGGCTGGGCGTGCCCGGCGGCACGCCCAGGCCGAGGAAGTCGAGCGAGGTCAGCGCCAAAATGGCCGCACCCATGCGAAACGGCAGGAAGGTGACCACCGGCGTCATGCTGTTGGGCAGGATGTGGCGCCAGATGATGTGGCCGCTCTTCACGCCCAGGGCGCGCGCGGCCTTCACGTAGTCGAGCTGGCGGTTGCGCAGAAACTCGGCGCGCACATAGTCCGACAGCCCCATCCAGCCGAACAGGGAGAGCAGCACCAGCAGCAGCGCAATGCTGGGCGCAAACACCGCACTGAAGATGATGAGCAGGTACAGCTCCGGCATGGAGCCCCAGATCTCGATGAAGCGCTGGAAGGCCAGGTCGGTCTTGCCGCCAAAGAAGCCCTGCACGGCGCCGGCTGCCACGCCCAGCGCCACGCCGACCACGGTGAGCGCCATGCCGAACAGCACGCTGACGCGAAAGCCGTAGATCAGCTGCGCCAGCAGGTCGCGCCCGCGGTCGTCCGTGCCCAGCCAGTTATCGCGCGACGGGCCCGAGGGGTTGGGCTGCTTGGCGAAGTAGTTCAGGGTATTGGCGCCGTAGGGGTTGAGCGTGTACAGCGCCCAGTTGCCGCCCTCGGTGATGCGCCGGCGCACATAGGGGTCGAGGTAGTCGGCGGGCGTCTGGAAGTCGCCACCGAACGTGGTCTCGGGGTAGTCCTTGAGCATGGGAAAGTAGGTCTGCCCCTGGTAGCGCACGATGAGCGGCCGGTCGTTGCTGACCAGCTCGGCAGCCAGGCTGATGACGACCAGGGTGCAGAACAGCACCAGGCTCCAGAAGCCCAGGCGGTTGGCACGGAAACGCCGCCAGGCGCGGCGGCCGGGGGACAAGGATGGGCTTGCGGCGCTCATGCGGTAAAGGGGTTGAGCAGGCCTATGCCGCAGCCGTCAAAGTCGCGCACATTGCGCGTGACCAGGGTCAGGGCGTGGATCTGGGCGGTGGCGGCGATGAGCATGTCGGCCTGGCTGCGCACCATGCCACGCCGGGAAAAGCCGGCACGCATCTCGCCGGCGCGATAGGCAATGGTCTGCGTCACGGGCAGTACCTCGTTGCGGCCGATGAAGCCGTCAAACCAGGCCTGCAAACCCGCATCCTGCTTGCGCGCCAGGCCGTACATGATTTCATCGACGGTCACCGCAGAAATGGTCACTTTTCCATAGGTGGCATCGACCATCTCGCGCCACGCCAGCGCGCCCGCATCCGGGCGTTTGCGCATGAGTTCAGAAACGACATTGGTATCGGCCAATTGCATTGCCAGCGTCCCCATCAATCCCAGTAATGCGGGTCATCGACCATGGGGTTGTAGCGGGTGGTGCGCGGCGGCAGTTCGATACCGTCCTCGCCCCGCGCGGCCAGCAGCGCCCGGATCTCGTCGAACTGCTCGGCCAGCGTGGGGCGTTTTTTCTGCGCCTGCCAGGCCTTGAACTCCTCGTACTCCTGCGCCGAGATCAGCACCGCCACGGGTTTGTCGCGGTTGTAGATGGCCTGCGGCTCCTCGGCTGTCAGGCGCACGACCTCGGAGAACTGCTGTTTGGCACTGGCGATGTTCCAGGTCATGATGCACCTCCAGACGATGAATGATGGACAAGTTGGATATAAATTATGTCCATTTTTAACCCAGGCATCAATCGAACTTCACGCGCGGATCGACCCACACGTAGCACAGGTCGGAGATCAGCTTGGTCACCAGGCCGATCAGCGTGAACAAATACAGCGTGCCCAGCACCACGGGGTAGTCGCGGCGGATCACGCTCTCGTAGCTGAGCAGGCCCAAGCCGTCAAGCGAGAACAGCGTCTCGATGAGCAGCGAACCCGCGAAGAACGCGCCAATGAAGGCTGAGGGAAAGCCGGTGATGATGGGGATCAGCGCGTTGCGGAACACATGGCCCCAGAGCACCTGGCGTTCGGTGAGGCCCTTGGCGCGCGCCGTGAGCACGTATTGCTTGCGGATCTCCTCCAGAAACGCGTTCTTGGTCAGCATGGCCGTCACGGCAAAGCTGCCCGCCACCATGGCGGTGATGGGCAGGGTGATGTGCCAGAGGTAGTCGGTCACCTTACCCATCAGGCTCAGTTGCTCCCAGTTGCTTGACGTCAGCCCGCGCAGCGGAAACCACTGCAGCTGCCCGCCAAACACCACCAGCAGCGCCACGCCCAGCACAAAGCCCGGAATCGCATAGCCGACCAGGATGATGAGCGTGGTCACCAGGTCAAAGCGCGAGCCCGCGCGCACCGCCTTGGCCACGCCTAGCGGCACAGCGACCAGGTAACTGATGAAAAAGGTCCACAGCCCCAGGCTGATGGACACGGGCAGCTTTTCCTTGACCAGCTGCCACACGTCCTTGTTCTGAAAAAAGCTGCGCCCCAGGTCGAAGCGCGCGAACTGCCCCAGCATCTGGATAAAGCGCTCGTGCGCCGGCTTGTCGAAACCGTACAGCGCCTTGATCTGCTCCAGGCGCTTGGGGTCCACGCCCTGCGCGCCGCGGTAGGCCATGCCGCCGCCCTCGCCGCCGCCCCCTGCACCGGCGGCGCCCGCCTTGGCCTCGGCCAGGTACTGCTCCACCGGGCCGCCGGGCACGAACTGGATGACGACGAAGGTCAACAGCAGCACACCCAGCAGCGTGGGCAGCATGAGCAGGATGCGCTTGAGGATGTAGGCAAACATGGGCGTCGATGATATTCAGAGCCAGCGCCGCACCAGGCGCAGGTACTGGCGGTATGGCTCGCCAAAGTTCTGTGCCAGCGCCCGCTCCTCGGGCAGGATCTGAAAGCGCGTGATGTAGGCCACGAATGCCACCAGCGCCAGCAGCGCCAGTGGGTTGCGCAGGTACGCGCACCAGCCCAGCAGCTGCAGGGCCACGCCGACATACATGGGGTTGCGCGTGAAGCGGTACGGCCCGGACTGCACCACGGCACGCGCGCGTTCGGGCGCCAGCGGGTTGGGCGTGGTGCGGTGGCAACGAAACACCCACAGGCCCCACAGCTCCAGCGCCAGGCCGGCCAGGGCCAGCAGCAGCGCCACGGCCAGCGCCAGCCGAGCCGACCACGGCAACGCCAAAGCTGGCGCGGCGCCGGCCAGGAGCCAGGCCAGGCCGGCGCAGGCCAGGCCGACGACCGGCGGGGGGATCTTGTGTTCCAGATTGAACATTTTGATTAAAACAGGCTGTAACCCTTATCCATCAAGCGCAAACAGCTATGGTTTTTTAGACCACCAGGTATCGATGACCCACATCTCGCCCGGCGAGTACGGCGGCACCACCGGGGGCTTGGCCAGGCGCCAGGCGTCATACACCATGCGGTGCGTGGAGGCAGACCATTGCGGGATCAGGTAATGCTCGTGGGCGATGATGCGGTCCAGGTCGTGGCAGGCGGGCAGCATCTGCTGCAGCGTCTTGGCCGACACCATGGCGCGGATCATCGCGTCCACGGCCGGGTTCTTCACGCCGGGGAAGTTGCCCGAGTCCTCCTGGTCCGCCGCCTTGCTGCCGAACAGGTCGGCAAACTCCTGGCCCGGGTTGTTCGTGCCCTGGTAGGCGATGGTGGTGATGTCGAAGTCGAACTTCTGCAGCCGCTGCTGGTAGAGCGCAAAGTCCACCGAGCGGAACCTGAGCGTGATGCCCAGCTTGGCCAGGTTGCGCTGCCACGACGACAGCGTGCGCACCCCGCCCTCGTTGCTGTCCATGTACTCCAGCACAAAAGGCTCGCCCTGGGCGTTGCGCAGCACGCCGTCCTTGACCTCCCAGCCGGCTTCTTTCAACAGCACCAGGGCGCGCCGCAGGTGCTCGCGCAGCGCCATGGCGTCCTTGGTGACCGGCGGCTCGAACATGGGGCCGAAGACCTCGGGCGGCAAATTCTTGCGCCAGGGCTCCAGCAGGGCCAGCTCCGCCGCAGTGGGCAGGCCATGGGTTTCGCACATGGTGTTGCCGAAGATGCCGTGTACGCGCCGGTAGGCGCCGTAGAACAACTGGCGGCTCATCCATTCAAAGTCGAACGCCAGGCCCAGGGCCTCGCGCACGCGCCGGTCTGCCAGCAGTGGCCGGCGCGTGTTCAGCACATAGCTCTGGAAGCCCGTGGGCAGCTTGTTGGCAAATTCGGCCTTGACCAGCTCGCCGGTATCAAACTTCTTGCCGTTCACGCGCCGCGCCCAGTCGCCGGCGCTGAAAAAACGCATCAGGTCGAACTCGCCGGCCTTCAGCGCCTCCAGCCGTGCCGTGTTGTCCTTGTAGATCTTGATCAGCACCCGGTCGAAGTTGGCCGTGCCGCGGCGCACGTTGAGGTCGCGCGCCCAATAGTTGGGGTCGCGCACGTAGGTGATGTCCTTGCCGAAGTTGACCGGGCCGATTTGGTACGGCCCGCTGCCTATCGGTATGTCCATCACCACCTGGTCGAAGGGCTTTGGTTTGCCGTCTTCGCCCAGGCCCCAGTCGCGGCTGAACACGGGCAGGCCGCCCACGGTCAGCGGCAGCTCGCGGTTGGGCGCCTTGAAGCGGTAGCGCACCGTGTGATCGTCCAGCACATCCACGCCGGCCACCTCGATCAGCAGGGTCTTGAAGCCTGGCGAGGTGTAGGGGCCGACCAGGGTGTCGAAGCTGTGCTTCACGTCCTGGGCCAGTACCGGCTTGCCGTTGTGAAAGCGCGCCGCGGGCCGCAGGCGGAAGGTGGCCGACAAGCCGTCGCTGGCCACGCTGACATCCTCGGCCAGCAGGCCGTAGCCGGTGGCGGTCTCGTCCATCGAGCCGGACAGCAGCGTGTCGAACATCAGCGCCGACAGGTAGGCCGGCGCGTTGCCGCGGATGGTGAACGGGTTGTACTTGTCGAAGGTGGAGGCGCGCAGGTTGCTCACCAGGCGCAGCTCGCCGCCCTTGGGCGCATCGGGGTTCACATAGGGCAGGTGCGCAAAACCGGCCGGCAAGGCGGGATCGCCCCACATGGCATAGGCGTGCGCGGCCCGCGCAGGCGCGCCGGGCCACAGCGCCAGGCACGGGAAGAACAGTGAACAGATCAGCCAATAACGCATGCGACAATTCTGCATTACCTCTGAACGCATCCACAGGAGAACGAATATGGGTTTTCTCGCCGGCAAGAAGCTGCTCATCACAGGCGTGCTGTCCAACCGCTCCATCGCCTACGGCATCGCCCGCGCCTGCCACCAACAGGGGGCCGAGCTCGCCTTCAGCTACGTGGGCGAGCGCTTCAAGGATCGCATCAGCGAGTTTGCGGCCGAGTTCGGCTCCAAGCTGGTGTTTGACTGCGACGTGGCCGACGATGCACAGATCGAGAAGATGTTTGCCGACCTGTCCGCCACCTGGGGCAAGTTTGACGGCTTCGTGCACAGCATAGGCTTTGCGCCGCGCGAGGCGATTGCCGGCAACTTCCTCGAAGGCCTGTCACGCGAGGGCTTTCGCATCGCGCACGACATCAGCGCCTACAGCTTCCCGGCCATGGCCAAGGCCGCCCTGCCCTACCTGAACGATAAATCGTCGCTCTTGACCCTGTCCTACCTGGGCGCGCTGCGCAGCATCCCCAACTACAACACCATGGGCCTGGCCAAGGCGAGCCTTGAGGCCAGCGTGCGCTATCTGGCAGAGGCCGTGGGCCGCACGGCGGACGGCCGCGCCATCCGCGCCAACGGCATCAGCGCCGGCCCCATCAAAACCCTGGCCGCCAGCGGCATCAAGGACTTCGGCAAACTGCTCGGCCGCGTGGCCGACGCCGCCCCGCTGCGCCGCAACGTGACGATCGAGGACGTGGGCAATGTGGCGGCCTTCCTGCTCTCCGACCTGGCCAGCGGTGTGACGGCCGAGATCACCTACGTGGACGGGGGCTTCAGCCAGACGGCGGGGCTGAGCGCGGATCAGGTATAAACCGCCGCAAAGCCAAAAAACCCAGCCCTGCGGCCAATGCGGTGCGCAGGGCTTTTTAGCGCCAATACTGGGCATACTTGTGCGGACTGGTGGTCTTGATGACTTTCCGTCACCCATCAGAAACCGGTCTGCAGATTGCGCTTCTTCTGGTCCGTCACGCTTTGCCAGCGTCCGGATCGTAGTAGAAATTGGCCGTCGCACCACCGTCGATCAAGAATTCACTGCCAGTGATAAAGCCGCCTTCCGGCCCCATGATCAGCCCAGCCACTTCGTCCGGCGTACCGGCGCGTCCGGCTGGCATCTTCTTCAGCATCGCCTGGTAGAAGTCCGCGCGTTCGCCATGCAGTTCGTCGTGCGCCAGCGGCTTCACGATGATGCCGGGCGGATCGAATTGACCTGCGCGCCGCGCTTGGCCCACTGCACTGCCTCGCCGCGCACGCGCAGCGAGTTGCACGCATGCAGCGTGCTTTCGACGTTCTTGACGAAGTCGAGTGCCAGCAAGTCGTCCGCCGGCGCGGTCGCCAGCAGCGCATCCTGTGCGGCAGTCAGCGCCGGCATGCGGTAGCCGGACTGCGAGGAGATCACCACGCCCAAGCCGCCTTTGGCAATCACCCGGCCGAACTCTTCCAGCAGCATCGAGATGCCGTACAGATCGACCTTGAGGATCGCCTCGATGAACGCCTGCGAGGGCGACACGCCCGCCACCTGCACCAGCGCCTTGATCTGCCCCAGTTCCTGCGCCTTGCGGATCACGGCCTGGATCGAGTTTCGATCCGAAACATCGGCCTGCATGGCCGTGGTTTCGAATCCCGCGTTCTCGAGCAATTTGGCGGCCGCGTCAGCGGCTTCCTGACGGTGATCGGAGAGCAGGACATGGCGGCCGCTGCTGATGCGGTGGACAATCGCCAAGCCGATGCCGCCGGCGCCGACGACTACGGTTACATCTGTCCTTTCAGTTCTCTTTCTGGGCTTGGGAGTCGATCTTTCATATATGTGGAGCGGCGCATCACACACCCGGCTGTATCCGTCATCACCGCCACCGCGCGCGGCAAGCTGTTCGCACGCCACCCGCCGTGACGGCCGCAGCGCGTGCGGGCAGGCGGCGCGCCGGGGTTGGCGGGAGGGTTATTACGGGACTAGAGCCGCTGCACGACAATGAAACCATCGTCTCTCCCACGGGTGCTGTATATGTCCGGTCGTGCGTTGGCGTTTTTGCTCGTTATTTCTCACCCGATGGCCTTCGCGGGCGTCCCCAGTGCCCCGCCGGCACCGACCGCAGCCGCAGCCGGCGAGCAGGCCTTGTCTGGTTGCCCGGCGGTGCTCAGGCACAGGTTTCCCAGATTGCAAGATGACAGCCCGCAATCGCTGTGCCAGTACCAGGGCAAGGTGATCCTGGTGGTCAATACGGCCAGCTATTGCGGGTTCACGTACCAATACCAGGGCCTGGAGGCGCTGTTCCAGAAGTACAAAGACCGCGGCCTGGTCGTGCTGGGCTTTCCCTCGAACGACTTTTTCCAGGAAAAAAGCGACAACAAGGAAATCGCGGACTTTTGCTACAACACCTATGGCGTGATCTTCCCGATGTTCGCGCGCTCTGCGGTGCGGGGCTCGGATGCCAACCCACTCTACAAACAGCTGGCGCAGATGACCGGCAAAGTGCCGGGATGGAACTTCAACAAATACCTCATTGACCGATCGGGGCTTTCGGTCACCCACTACCCGAGCACGGTCGAGCCCGAAAGCACGGCGTTTCTGGGGCAGTTGGAGAAACTGCTCGCCAAACCCTGATGAGGCGCCGAGCCATTGTTACAGGCACTGGCTACGGGTTTCGACCCCAGGATCAGCGCGCCATACGCTACGATTTTTACTATGATTTTCGCAGCAGCTGCGCCAGGGCCGCTGCCAGCTGGGGATGGCGCCAGGCAAACCCTGCCCCCTGCGTGCGGCGCGGCGCCAGGCGCTGGCCCCCGAGCAGCAGCACCGACATTTCGCCCAGCGCCAGGCGCAGCACCCAGGCCGGTGCGGGCAGCACGGCCGGGCGGCCCAGCGTGCGCGCCAGGGTCTGGGTGAATTCGGTGTTGCGCACCGCCTCGGGTGCGCAGGCGTTGTAGGGGCCGCTACAGGCATCGTTGTGCAACAAGTGGTCCATCAGAGCCACCTGGTCGTCCAGATGGATCCAGGGCATCCACTGCTGGCCGCTGCCCAGGCGCCCGCCCAGGCCCAACCTGAAAGGCGGCAGCAGCCGCGCCAGCATGCCCCCCTGCGGGGCCAGCACGGGCGCGGTGCGCAGCAGCGCCACGCGCACGCCCCACTGGCGCGCGCGCTCGGCCTCTTGCTCCCAGGCCACGCACAGGCGGCTGCCGAAGTCGGCGTTGCCCGGCGCGCTGTCTTCGGCCAGCCATTGCTCGCCGCGGTCGCCATACCAGCCGACGGCCGAGCCTGACAGCAGCACGCGCGGGGGCGCGGCTTGCCGGCCCATCCAGTCGACCAGGGTGCGCGTCAGATCCACACGGCTGCGCCACAGCAGGTCGCGCCGCGCAGCGGTCCAGGGGCGGTCGGCAATCGGCGCGCCTGCGAGATTGACCACGGCGTCCAGCGGCGCGCTACCGTCAAGCGCTTGCAGTTGCGCGATGCCCTGTGCGCCGCTGCACAGGCGCGGTACTTGAGCCGGGTCACGGCTCCAGACGAAAAGGTCGTGGCCCTGTCGCTGCCAGTGCTGGCACAGGGCCCGGCCGATCAGGCCGGTGCCGCCGGTGAGCAGAATGCGCATGGTGCGTTTCCTTCCAATCGTTGTGCGGGTTACCAACGCAGGCGCTGGCCGTCATAGGCCCAGAAGCCCCCGCTGTCCTCGGGCTGCAAGCCATCGATCACCGCCAAGAGGTCGCGCGCAGCGTCGCGGGCAGGCCGCCAGATTTGCGCGCCGCGAAACGGGGCCGAGAGCGCCGAGTCCACGGTGCCCGGGTGCAGCGCTGCGACCACCGCCTGCGGGTGGGTGCGGGCCAGTTCGATGGCCGCCGTCTTTACCACCATGTTCAGCGCCGCCTTGGAGGCGCGGTAGCTGTACCAACCACCCAGGCGGTTGTCGCCAATGCTGCCGACTTTGGCTGAAAGCACCGCGAGCACGCTGCGCTCGCCGTGCGCCAACTGCGGGGCGAAATGCGCCAGCGCCAAGGCTGGCCCAATGGTGTTGACGGCAAAGCTAGCCGCCATGTGCTCGGCACTCAGGTCTGTCAGACGCTTTTCGGGCTTGCCCGTGGGACCTTGCAGCATGCCTGTGGCCACCAGCACCAGGTTCCATGGGCCTTGTGTAAACAATGAGTGCGCCGCCTCGGCAATGCTGGGCGGGGCGTCGAAGTCCACAGCTGGCGTGGTGGAGCGCCCCAACGTGAGCATCTTTGCGCAGTATGGGTCGTCTCGCAATTGGGCGGCCAGTGCACCACCGATAGCGCCTGAGGCGCCAAGCACCAGCGCGCGGTAACCAGCGGGTAGGGATTGCATGGAGAGTCCTTTCGGGTGCTGTAGTCAGAGCGTGTCCAGCCGTTCGCGCAGATGCCCGGCTTGCGTTCGCAGCGCCGCGCGCTGCGCGTCGGACATTTTTTGCAGCTGGCGGTACACCAGCGCCAGGCGCGGGTTGCCTTGCAACGTCGGGGCGTGACGCTCAAAAAAATCCCAGTACAGGGCGTTGAAGGGGCAGGCGCGCGCGCCGGTTTTTTGCTTTGGGTCGTAGGCGCAGCCCTGGCAGTAGTCGCCCATGCGCTGCAGATAGGCGGCGCTGCTCACATAGGGCTTGGTGGCAATCACGCCGCCATCGGCGCGCTGGCTCATGCCCAGGGTGTTGGGCAGCTCCACCCACTCGAAGGCGTCGATGTAGATACCCAGGTACCACCGGTGCAGCGCCTGCGGCTCCAGCCCGGCAAGCAGCGCGAAGTTGCCGATCACCATCAGCCGCTGGATGTGGTGCGCGTGCGCCGTTTGCAGCGACTGCGTGATGGCAAGGTGCAGGCAGCGCATGTGCGTCTCGCCGTTCCAGAACCAGCGCGGCAGCGGGGCGTGATGACCGAGGGCGTTGCGCGTCTCGTAGCCGGGCATGTTGGCCCAGTAGATGCCGCGCACGTATTCGCGCCAGCCCACGATCTGGCGCACAAATCCTTCTACGGCAGCCAGCGGCGCCTGGCCCCCGCGCCAGGCGGCTTTGGCGCGCTGCACCACTTCCAGCGGGTGCAGCATCTTCACATTGAGCGCAAACGACAGCAGCGAATGGAACAGGCGCGGCGCCTGGGCGGCCAGTGCATCCTCATAGTCGCCAAAATGCGGCAGCGCTGTGGTGATGAAGGCATCCAGGCAGGCCAGCGCTTCTGTGCGGTTCAGCGGCCAGCGCAGGGCGGCGGCTTGCGGGTCGCCAAAGCTTTGCACCCCGGCGCGCTGCACCATGCGCCACAAGTCGCTGTGGTCATGCTGGGGGCGCCAGTCGGCGGGCACGGGCGGGGTGCCGGGCCAGCGTTTGCGGTTGTCGTGGTCAAAATTCCATTGCCCGCCTTCGGGGGCGCCGTCGGCGTCCAACAACAGCTTGTAGCGGCGGCGCATGTGGCGGTAGAAATGTTCCATCAGCCACTGCTTGCGCTGGCCCATCAGTGCGGCAAGCTCGCCGCGTTGGGTCAAAAAATGCTCGCTGTCCATCACCGCCCAATCCAGCGGCTGGGCGGCGCCCCAGGCCTGCAGTTGGGCGTCCAGCCGCCATTCGTCGGGCTGCTGCCACTCGATGCGCTGGGCGGCGTAGTGCGCGGCCAGTGCTGCCAGGTTGCCGGGGATGGACTGGCGGTTGCCGGGGTCGTCCAATGCGACGTAGCGCACGCGGTGGCCGCCCGCGCGCAAGTAGCGCGCAAAGTCGCGCATGCCGGCGAAGATGGCGAGGATTTTCTGCGCGTGGTGCAGTACGTAGTCGGTCTCCTGGCGCACCTCCATCAGCACATACACCACTTGCTCGTCCACCTGGGAAAACCAGCTGTGGCCTGGGTGCAGTTGGTCGCCCAGCACCAAGCGCAGGGTGTGGGCGGCCGTCATTCCTGCAACCCCGATCGCGGATGCGGGGCCTTGCGCTGGCGGCGACAGCGCTCGGAGCAGAACTTCACCTCGTCCCACACCTTGGCCCATTTTTTGCGCCATGCAAAGGGGCGCCCGCAGCACAGGCAGTGCTTTTGCGGCAGATGCGGCTTGCGGTGCATGGCTCAAAAATCCAGGCTTTGCTGGGGGGAGGTGAACGGCAGCTGGCGGCGGCCGGCGGTGTGGCGCACCAGGCGCGAGCCATGCTTTTCCACGATCGCCGCCTTGGCCGCCCGTATCGGTTCCTGGTTGCGCAAGGCGTGTAAGCGCGCCTTGGCGGCCTTGGTGGCGCTGGCCAGATCGACCAATGGCGTCGCAATGTCCTGCCCAACGCGTACGCCACAGCGCGCTTGCACCTCGGGCGGCATGCGCCAGGGCTCGAACAGCCAGGCATCGGGCACGCGCCGCAGCGCGGGCAGCCAGCGGCGCACGAACACACCATGGGGGTCGTGGTCCTGCGCCTGCTTGATGGGGTTGTAGACGCGCGTGGTGTTGATGCCGGTGGTGCCGGCCTGCATCTGCATCTGGCTCCAGTGAATGCCGGGCTCGTAGTCCAGAAACTGCCGCGCCAGCCACAGCCCCACGGCGCGCCAATGCAGCCACAGCGGGTAGGCAGCCACCGACACCAGCATGGCGCGCATGCGAAAGTTGACCCAGCCGGTCTCGCGCAGCATGGCCACGCAGGCGTCCACCATGGGCCAGCCAGTGCGGCCCGCCTGCAGGGCATCGAAGTGGGCGGGGTTCCAGTCGTCTTCACGCAGGCCGTCGTAGCCACGGTGCAGGTTGCGCCACTCCAGCTCGGGCTCGGATTCAAGCTTCTGAATGAAGTGGCAGTGCCAGTGCATCCGGCTCATGAAGGCCGCCAAGCCCTGGCGCACATGCGCAGCTTGCTGTGCGTCCTGCAACTTGAGCTGCACTTGCCGTTGCTGCGTGGCCTGCACCACTTCGCGCATGCCCAGGCAGCCCAGCGCCAGATAGGGCGACAGGCGCGAGCAAGCCGTGGGCGCCGTCAGCGGCGACGAGATGCCGCCGCGGTAAAAGGCTGCGCGCGCGTGCAGAAAATCATGCAGCACCTGCTGGCCCGGCGCGCGCCCGCCGCGCTGGCGCTGGGGCGGGTCGTGGGCGTCAGACAGCCCCATGGTCTCCGGCGCGGGCCAGGTGTCGCGCCACGGCAAGGAAACGGATCGCAGGCTGGCCGGCAGCGGCGGCGGCAGGCAGGGTGCCTGCATATGCGCCTGCCACAGGCCGTGCCACTGTTCACGCGAGGGCAGGCGCCGCACCACCCCGTGCTGCGGCCATTCCTGCCAGGCCACGCCCAGCCGACGGCACCAGCGGGCCACGGCCAGGTCGCGGGCGTAGGTGGCGCCGTTGCCGGTTTCCTCGTGCGATACCAGGCGGGCAAAGGGCTGCAGGGCGTGCAGCCGTGCCAGCACCTCGGGCACCTCGCCGACGGCCAGTTGCAGCCGCGCGCCACAGCCGAGCAACTGCTGCGCCAGGTCGCGCAGGCTCTCGCGCAGAAACTGGTAGTGCTGCAGCGCACTGTCTGGCTGCGTCCACAGGCTGGGCTCTAGCACGTACAGGCACAGCACCGGGCCATGCGCGGCGGCATGTGCCAGCGGGGCATGGTCGTGTACCCGCAAGTCGCGCTTGAACCAGACGACGGTGTAGCCCATGACTCACATCCGCTCAATGCGCCGGATCCTGGCGCTCGTGCGGTACCCAGATCAGCGACGAGGTATCGACGCCCAGCGCCTGCGCCCGCGCCACGATGGCGTCGCGCTGCGCGGCGGGCAGTTGCTTGTCGCGCGCCAGAATCCAGCAGTAGCTGGTGTCCGGCCCCAGCACCAACGCCCAGCGGTAGTCCGGGTCCAGCGCGGCGACGTGGTAGCCGCCGTAGAACGGCCCGAAGAAGGATACCTTGAGGGAGCCCGTGGTGGGCGCGCCGGTGAACAAGGCCTTGCCCACGGCCTCGCGCCACTGGCTGGTGGCGGGCGCATAGCCGCGGTTGACCACGCGCACGCTGCCGTCAGCCTGCGCGGTGTAGGTGGCAGTGACATCGGTCATACCGCGCTCGAACGCGTGATCGAGCCGCGCCAGTTCGTACCAGCGGCCCGCGTAGCGCTGCACGTCAAAAGGGGTGACGGCCGTGACGCCGGGCGGCGGGCGCGTGCTGGCGCAGCCGGCCAGCAGCAGGCCAGTGCCGACCACCAGCAGGGCCAGCAGCCCGAGGCGTTGGCGGCGCGACAGGGGGGTGCGTGCGCTGGCTAACGTGCGTGCAATGAACTGCATGGCCAATCCTTCCTTCGGTCAATGGGCGTGGCGCCACTGCGCTACCAAGGGCTGCAAGCCCGAAAGATGCTGTACGGCGCTGATGCCGGGCAGCGGCCATTGGTGTAGGGCGGTACACGCGCCGCCCACCCACAGTGCGGTGGTGGCCGGCAGTTGGGCGCGCAGCTCGCGCAGGCTGGTCTGCACCACGGCCGCCTTGTGCAGGTTGCTGAAGCTCAGCGCCACCACATCGGCGCGATGCGCCAGCGCCGCCTGGGCGATGTCGGTCAACGGGGTCTGCGTGCCCAGCGACACACAGGTGCAGCCCTCCAGCGCCAACAGCGCCTCGACCATCAGCAGTCCCAGGCTGTGCTGCTCTTGCGGCACGGTGGTGAGCAGCACCTTGGGGCCTTGTGGCACGGGCTGCGGGGTCAGCGAGGCGATGGCATGGCGCAACACGCCGGTGATGACCTCGGTGTACAGATGTTCTTCAAAGACTTCAAAACGCCCCTGCGCCCAGGCTTCGCCCACCGCCGTCGTCAGCGGCGCCACCAGATCGGTCACGAACGGGGCCAGCCCCATGCGCAACTGGGCATGGCTGAGGCCGTGCCGCAGGGCGCGCGGGTCGTGCGTGCCAATGGCGTGAAGCAGCGCCTCAATCAGGGGATCAGCGCCTGCATTGTCCATGATTGTCTTGGACAAAATGACAGCCGATACCGGGGCGTGCTGCGTCAACAGGTCTTGCAAAGCAGCCTGACCCAGGCCGACCACCTTGCCAGGGCGCAAGCCGGAATCGAGCAGCCGACTGATCAGCTTGAGCTGCTGCACCTGCTCCAGGCTGTACAGCCTGTCGCCCGAGGAATCACGCGACGGCGTGGGAAACCGATAGCGCCGCTCCCACACGCGCAGCGTGTCCTTGCCCAGGCCGGTTTCGCGTTCGACAGCGGCAATCGGCAGCCCGGCATTGCCGGGCGCGGGCGGTGCCGTGACGGTCGGAGGGGTCAGTGAATTCATGGCGATTGGGGCTTGTTCGTTTAATTGTCTAGGACAAAAATGTTTTTGTCTAGTACATTACGCCACAGGAGCAGCGCAACCGTGCTGCACGGGCAAGCATCACGGATCGGAAAAGTCCATGAAAGTCGCAGTCATTGGATCGGGCATTTCGGGCCTGGCGGCCGCACACCGGCTGCGCGGGCAGGCGCGGGTCACGCTGTTCGAGGCGGGTCGCTACTTCGGCGGCCACACCCACACCGTGGATGTGTCCTTGCCCGATGCGCATGGCCAAACCGTGACGCACGGGGTGGACACCGGCTTTCTGGTGTTCAACGAGCGCACCTACCCCGGCTTGATCGCGCTGCTGGACGAGTTGCAGGTGCCCACGGCCGCGTCGGACATGTCGTTTTCCGTCCAGGTGCCGGGCGCGGGCGCGTTGGGCGCCGGGGCGCTGGAGTGGAGCGGCTCCAGCCTGGCCACCGTATTTGCCCAGCGGCGCAACCTGCTGCGCCCGCGCTTTTTGGGGATGCTGTCGGAGCTGCTGCGCTTCAACCGCCTGTGCACCGCGCTGGCCGACAGTGGCCAGGAGCAGGCGCTGGCCCAGCCGCTGGGTGAGTTTTTGGACCAGCACGGCTTTGGCGCGGCGTTTCGCCACTGGTATTTGCTGCCCATGCTGGGCTGTATCTGGAGCTGCCCGACCGATCAGATGCTGCGCTTTCCCGTGGCCACCATGGTGCGCTTTTGCCACAACCACGGCCTCATCCAGGTGCAGAACCGGCCGCAGTGGCACACCGTGGCGGGCGGGGCGCGGCAGTATGTGCATGCCATCCTGGACGGCCTGGATGCGCGGCTGCAAACCCCTGTAGAGGGCATCGAGCGCAATGCCGCTGGTGTATTCATCCGCACTGGCAGCGGCGTGGAGCACTTCGATGCCGTGGTGCTGGCCGTACACAGCGACCAGGCCTTGCGCCTGCTGGCGCGGCCCAGCGCCGCCGAGCAGCAGGTGTTGGGCGCCATCCGCTACCAGCCGAACCGCGCCGTACTGCACACCGACACCCGCGTGATGCCAGGGCGCCGCGCCGCTTGGGCGGCATGGAACTACGAGCGCGCAGCCAACTGCACGCAGGAGTCTGCCCGCGTCTGCCTGCATTACTGGCTCAACCGCCTGCAGCCGCTGCCGTTTGCGCAGCCGGTGCTGGTGTCGCTCAACCCCGTGCGCGGCATCGACCCGGCGCGGGTGCTGGGCGCGTTCGACTACGACCACCCGGTGTTCGACCTGGGGGCGCTGGCCGCGCAAAAGCAGCTGCCGCTGCTGCAAGGCGCGCAGCACACCTGGTTTGCGGGCGCATGGACGGGCTATGGCTTTCATGAGGATGGCCTGCAGTCGGGCTACCGCGCCGCCGATGCGCTGCTGGCGCACCTGCGCCGGCGGGAGGCGGCATGACCCCGACAATGCACCTGGCCGCCCCGGCGGGCAACGTGCCGCACATCGGCTTTGGCCATGTGTGGCACACCCGGCTGCGCCCGCGACGCCACCGCTTCATCGTGCCCACCTTCTTTCTGCTGCTGCCCATGCGCACGCTACGCGGGCGGCCCGAGGCAGCGGGCGTGCTGGCGCTCAACCGCGCGGGTGCGCTGTCGTTTCGCGACGCCGACCATGGCGGCGGCAAAAACCCGCGCCAGGGCGGCGCGCTGGCCTGGCTGGAGACGCTGCTGCAGGCCGAGGGCATCACCGATGCGCAGGGCGAAATCTGGCTGCAGTGCTACCCGCGCGTGCTGGGCTACAGCTTCAAGCCGGTGAGCTTTTGGTACTGCCACCGCCAGGACGGCAGCCTGCGCGCCATCGTGGCCGAGGTGAACAACACCTTTGGCGAGCGCCACGCCTACCTGCTCGACCACCCGCACTACGGCCAGGAGCTGCGGGCGCGCAAGGCCTTCCACGTCTCACCGTTTTGCGCCATCGATGGCGGCTACCGCTTTGAGTTTCGCCGGGGTGGGGCCGACGGCCTGCAATCGGCGCGCGTGCGCATCGACTACCACGACGCCGAGGGCCCCGTGCTGCTCACCGGCATGGCCGGGCGGCTGGAGCCGCTCACCGCCGCCAGCCGCCGCCGCGCGCTGTGGCGCTACCCCCTGCTGACGCTGGGCGTGATGGCCCGCATTCTCTGGAACGCCTTGCTGCTGTGGCTCAAGCAGGTGCCGTTCCACACCAAGCCCCAGGCGCCGGCGATGCCTGTGTCCCGTTCATCTTCCCGTTCATCTTCATCCGACCACTGACCATGAACACCACGACCACTGCGTTTCAACTTTCGTTGCCTGCCGGCCTGCCGGCCCCTGCGCGCCACGGCCTGCGCCTGCTGCAGCGCCTGCAGCACGGCACGCTGCACCTTGAGCTGCCCGACGGCAGCACGCTGCAACTGGGCCAGGGCAACCAGCCGCACGCCAGCCTGCGCCTGCACGATTGGCGGGTGTTTGGCGCGGTGCTGCGCTCGGGCGACATCGGCCTGGCCGAGGGCTATATCGATCAGCACTGGAGCACGCCGCACCTGGGTGACTTGCTGCGCCTGCTGATGGCCAACCGCGAGGCACTGGAGTCGCTGGTGTACGGCGCCTGGTGGGGGCGGCTGGCCTACCGGCTGCGCCATCTGCTCCACCGCAACACGCGCACCGGCAGCCGGCGCAACATCCAGGCCCACTACGACCTGGGCAACGCCTTCTACCAGTTGTGGCTGGACCCGAGCATGAATTACTCGTCCGCCTGGTTCCAGGGCCATCTGGCGGGCGATTTGACCGCCGCGCAGCATGCCAAGGTGCGCCGCGCGCTGCACAGCGCCGGCGTGCAAGCGGGTAGCCGGGTGCTGGAGATTGGCTGTGGCTGGGGCGCGCTGGCCGAGATGGCGGCGGGCGAGTTTCAAGCCCGGGTGACCGGCGTGACGCTCTCCAACGAGCAACTGGCGTTTGGCCAGCAGCGCTTGCAGCGCGCCGGGTTGGCGGCCCGGGCCGAGCTGCGCCTGCAGGACTACCGCGACATCCAGGACGCGCCGTTCGACGCCATCTGCTCCATCGAAATGGTCGAGGCCGTGGGCCAGGCCTACTGGCCCAGCTACTTTGGCACCGTGGCCCGCTTGCTCAAACCGGGCGGGCGCGCCTGCGTGCAAAGCATCGTCATCGACGACGCGCTGTTCGAGCGCTATGTGCAGGGCACGGACTTCATCCAGCAGTACGTCTTCCCCGGCGGCTGCCTGCCCAGCCCGGCGCGCTTTCGCGCGGCGGCGCAGCAGGCCGGTCTGCGCGTGGTGGAGGAGCTGGCCTTTGGCTCCGACTACGCCGAGACCTTGCGCCGCTGGCACCGCCAGTTCACCCAGCAGCATGCCCAGGTGCTGGCGCAGGGTTTTGATGCGAAGTTCTTGCGCACCTGGGAGTTCTACCTCGCGTACTGCGAAGCCGCCTTCGACAGCGGCAGCATCGATGTGGTGCAGTACACCTTGGTGAAAAATTAAAAAATGATAGCTGCCAGCGCTTGATGCATATGCCTTACCGCCTGATTTCACCATTGATTTACCTGGCGAGATTCCGCGTGCTGGCCGCAGCGGTGGCCATGGGGGTGGCTGTTGCCAGCGCGGGCCCTGACGTATCGGCAGCGGACGCATCGGCGCCGCCCGCATTCATACACCAGGCGCTGCCCGATGCAACGCTGTGGGGCCAGGGGCAGATGCGATTTTTCGGGCTGCGCATCTACGACGCGCGCCTGTGGGCCGGCCCGCAGTTTGAAGCGGCCGACTTTGGCGCCTACGCCCTGGCCCTGGAGCTGACCTACCACCGCGCCTTTACCGGCGCCGCCATTGCCCAGCGCTCCATCGAGGAGATCGAGCGCCAGGGAGATCTGGCGCCAGCGCAGGCCCAGCGCTGGCAAAGGGCGCTGGCCGCCGTACTGCCCGACGTGCAGCCGGGCGAGCGCCTCACGGGCCTGTACCAGCCCGGGCAGGGCATGCGCCTGTGGCGCGGCCAGCAGGCCCTGGGTGCGATTGACGACGCCGAGCTGGCACGCCGCTTTTTTGGCATCTGGCTGTCGCCACGCACGTCAGAACCCGGCCTGCGCAGCGCCTTGCTGGCGCGCAAGCCAGGAGCCGGGCCATGACCCACACCGTGCCATGGGATGCTTCGCAGGTGCTGCCCTGGCGCGCCGGGCTGGCCTACGGGCTGCTGGGTCTGCCCCTGGCTTTTGCCGCGCTGCCGCTGTACGTGGTGCTGCCGCACTACTACGCCAGCAACCTTGGCCTGCCGCTGGCCAGTGTGGGGGCGCTGCTGCTGCTGGTGCGGCTGATGGATGCCGGGGCCGAGCCGCTGTTGGGGCGCCTGAGCGATCGGTTGTACCGCCGCACCGCGCACACCGTGCTGTGGGTGGCGGGGGCGGCGGCGCTGCTCTTGAGCGGCGGCATGGCGGGGCTGTTTTTTCCGCCGGTGCGGGGGCCGTGGGCACTGGCGGCGTGGATGGTGGCGGGCCTCTTGTTCACCTGCCTGGCGCACAGTCTGCTGGTCATTGCCCACCAGGCTTGGGGGGTGCGCCTGGGGGGTGACACCGTGCAGCGCAGCCGCATCGTGGCCTGGCGCGAGGGGCCGGGCTTGATCGGCGTGGTCACGGCCAGCGCGCTCTCGGTGGCCTGGGGCGCGGGCACCATGCTGGCGGTGTTCGCGCTGGCACTGCTGGCCGGTTGGCTGGCGCTGTGGCAAGCGCCGCGTCCGCCGTTTTCAGCCGCGCCGCAGGAGGGGCATGAGGGACGGGAGCCGCGCTATCGCCAACTCTGGCAGCCGCTGACCCAGGCGCCCTTCCGCCGCCTGCTGGCCGTGTTTTTGTGCAACGGCATCGCCAGCGCCATACCGGCCGCGCTGATGCTGTTCTTCGCCCAAGACCGGCTGCTGGCCTCACCGCCACAGATTGCGCTGTTTCTGGTGCTGTATTTCGTCAGTGGGGCCCTGTCCATGCCCGGCTGGCTGCGGGTGGTACGCCGCTTCGGGCTGGAGCGGGCTTGGCTGGCCGGCATGTTGCTGGCGGTGGCCTGCTTTGGCTGGGCCGCGGCGCTGCAGGGTGGGCAGTTGGCGGCCTTTGCCATGATCTGCGTGCTGTCGGGCGCGGCGCTGGGCGCCGACCTGGCCGTGCCCGGCGCGCTGCTGGCCTTGCTGATCGAGCGCAGCGGCGCCCAGGGCACGAATGACGGAGCCTACCTGGGCTGGTGGAACCTGGCCACCAAGCTCAACCTGGCGCTGGCCGCCGGGGCCACGCTGCCGCTCTTGCAATGGCTGGGCTACCTGCCGGGCAGCCAGGATCCGCTGGCACTGCAACGCCTGGCATGGATTTATGCGCTGCTGCCTTGCGCGCTCAAGCTGATGGCGGCCTGGTTGCTGCATCGCCTGTTGATCGCCTCTCAAAACCCACCCCAAGGAGTGACACCATGAACACACGCCGCCATGTCTTGCTTGCCCTGCTCGCGGGCTCGGCTGTGCTGGCCGGCTGCGCCAGCCCCCAGGTGAGCGACTACGCCCAACAGCGCCCCAAGTTGGAGCTGGATCGATATTTCAATGGCCGTATCCGCGCCCACGGCATCTTTCAAAAACGCGGCGGCGAGGTGGTGCGCCGCTTCACCGTGGTGATGGACTGCCACTGGGAGGGCAACCAGGGCGTGCTGGACGAGGCCTTCAGCTATTCCGACGGCAGCACCCAGCGCCGCGTCTGGCGCCTGGCCAAACTCGCGGATGGCCGCTACACCGGCCGTGCCGATGACGTGGTGGGCGAGGCCAAGGGGCAGGAATCTGGCAACGCCTTCCGCTGGAACTACACGCTGCGCCTGCCGGTGGACGGCAAGGAGTACGACGTGCAGTTTGACGACTGGATGTTCCTGGTCGATGAGCGGGTGATGCTCAACCGCGCCACCATGAGCAAGTTTGGCATCACGCTGGGCGAGGTGCTGCTGTCTTTCACCAAGGACTAACGCCGTGCCCCTCAACCCCCCCATCACCGACTGGCGCGGCCAACGCGTGTGGCTGGTCGGTGCGTCCAGCGGCATCGGGCGCGCGGTTGCGTCGCTGCTGCACGCACGTGGCGCGCAGGTGTGCGTGTCGGCGCGTCAGCAGGCCTTGCTCGATGCCTTCGTGCGCGAGCACCCCGGCAGCCAGGCGCTGGCGCTCGATGTGACGGACGCGCAGGCCGTCGCTGGCGCGGCGCAGCGGCTGTTGGCGGGCGGCCCGCTGGACTTGGTCTGCTACTGCGCCGGCCACTACCGCCCCATGTCGGCCCACGCGCTGGACTTGCCCGAGCTTTTGCAGCACCAGAGCGTCAACGTCACGGGCGCGCTGCAGGTGCTGGCCGCCGTGGTACCCGCGCTGCTCCAGTCCGCCGGCGCCGGGCGCACGCCGCACCTGAGCCTGGTGGCCAGCGTGGCCGGCTGGCGTGGCCTGCCGCAGAGCCTGGCCTATGGCCCCACCAAGGCGGCGCTGATCAACCTGGCGGAAAACCTGTTTCTTGATCTGCGCCCACACGGTGTGGGCGTCACCCTGGTCAACCCCGGTTTCGTCGATACCCCGCTGACGGCGCAAAACCAGTTTGCCATGCCGGCACTGCTCACGCCGGAGCAGGCGGCACAAGCCATCATGCGCGGCTGGGAGCGGGGGCAGTTCGAGCTGCACTTTCCCAAGCGCTTCACGGGCGTGCTCAAGCTCATGCGCTGCCTGCCGTACCGCTGGTATTTCCCCTTGGTGCACCGATTCACGGGGCTTTGAACATGCAGACTCCACTCCCGCGGGCGGAAAACGATGCGCACGCCGCCACCCGGCGACTGATTGCGCTGTACGAGCAGCTCTCGCCCGAGCACCTGGCCACGCTGGACGCCTATTACGCACCCGACGCGCACTTCAAGGATCCCTTCAACGACGTGCGCGGCGTGCCCGCCATCGCACAAATCTTTGCGCACATGTTCGCCACGCTGGATCAGCCACGCTTTACCGTCACCCAGCACATCGTGCAGGGCGACCAGGCCTTTCTGGGCTGGGAGTTCCGCTTTCGCATGCGCCGCTGGCGGCCGCAGGTGGAGCAATGCATCCACGGCGCCACCCTGGTGCGCTTTGACGCCCAGGGCCGCGTGGCGCTGCACCGCGACTATTGGGATGCCGCCCAGGAGCTGTACGAGAAACTGCCCGTGCTGGGCGGCCTGATGCGCTGGCTGCGCCGATCCGCCTCGGCTACTTCAACCACCAAGGTGCCCCATGCTTACCGTCCATCATCTTGAAACGTCGCGCTCGCAGCGCATTCTCTGGCTGCTCGAAGAGCTGGCCGTTCCCTATGACATCCGCCTCTACCGGCGCGACCCGGTGAGCCGACTGGCGCCTGCGGCGCTCAAGCAAATTCACCCCCTGGGCAAGTCGCCCGTGGTGACCGATGGCGATACCGTGGTGGCCGAATCGGGCGCCATCATCGAATACTTGGTGGAACGCTTTGGCGCCCAGGCACGGAACGAACTGGCCCAGCTGGAGCCGGCGCGGGGGACACCCGAACATCGCCAGTGCCGCTTCTGGATGCACTACGCGGAAGGCTCGTTGATGAACTGGCTGGTCATGAAGCTGGTTTTCGACACCATTCCGCGCCAGCCCATGCCGTTTTTTGTGCGCCCGATCGCACGCGCCCTATGCAGCAAAGTGCAGCAAAAACTCATTCACCCCAACGTTCAAACCGCGCTGGTGTTCATCGACGGGCATTTGGTCAAGAACCGCTGGTTTGCCGGCGAGCACCTGAGCATGGCCGATTTTCAGATGAGCTTTGCCGTTGAGGCCGCCCTCGCGCGGGGCGGCGACGAGTCCCAGTGGCCGCACCTCGTTGCCTACCGCCAGCGCATGCAGGAACGGCCGGCTTACCAGCGAGCGCTGGACAAGGGCGGGCCGGTGTTGATGCAAGCCTGAAGCCCAACCAAGATGACAGCCCCAGCCCACACCGACACGCAACAGCCGCCTGCCAGGGCAACAAGCGCCCTGGTCTGGCTGCGCCGCGACCTGCGCTGCGGCGACCATGCCGCGCTGTACCACGCGCTGCGCCGGTATCCGAGGGTGTATTGCGCCTTCGTGTTCGATACCGACATCCTGGACGCGCTGCCCAATCACGGGAATCAGCGCCAGGATCGCCGTGTGGAATTCATCCACGCCAGCGTGCTGGAGCTGCACGACGGCCTGCAGCGGCTGGCCGCGCAAAGCGGCGCGCCCGGCGGCGGGTTGATCGTGCGCCATGGCCCCGCGCTGCCATGCATCGTGCAGCTGGCGCAAGAGCTGGGCGTGCAGGAGGTGCTGGTCAATCGCGACTACGAGCCCCAGGCCATTGCCCGCGACCAGCACGTGGCCCAGGCCTTGCATGCGCTGGGCATTGCCTTCAGCGACTACAAGGATCAGGTGCTGCTCGACCGGGACGAGGTGCTGACCCAGCAGGGCCGGCCCTACAGCGTGTTCACGCCCTACAAGCGCGCCTGGCTGCAAAGTCTTGACGATTTCCAGCTCACACCCTACCCCGTCGATCGCTACGCCCAGCACCTGGCGCCGCTGCCCGCCGGTGAACGCCTGCCCACGCTGTCAGAGCTGGGCTTTGGCCCCACCAATTTGCACGAGCTACCCCTGCCCACGGGCATGAGCGGCGCACAGCGGCTGCTGCAAGACTTTGTGCCGCGCATGGCTGCGTACCAGGAGGCGCGTGACTACCCTGGGCGCAAGGGCGTGTCCTACCTGTCGGTGCACCTGCGCTTTGGCACCGTGTCCATCCGCCAGCTGGCGCGGCTGGCGGCAAAACAGGCTGTCCAGGGCTGCGAGGGCGCACAGACCTGGCTATCCGAACTGGCCTGGCGCGACTTCTACTTCATGATTCTGTGGCACCACCCGCAGGTCGTCACGCAGTCGTTCAAGCCCGAGTACGACCGCGTGCAGTGGGACGAAGCGCCCGCGCTGTGGCAGGCCTGGCGCGAGGCGCGCACCGGCTACCCGCTGGTCGACGCCGCCATGCGCCAGTTGCTGCAAACCGGCTATATGCACAACCGCCTGCGCATGGTGGTGGCGAGCTTTCTGACCAAGGATTTGGGCATCGACTGGCGCCGCGGCGAGCGCTTTTTTGCCCAACACCTGAACGACTACGACCTGGCGGCGAACAACGGTGGCTGGCAGTGGGCAGCGTCCACCGGGTGCGACGCCCAGCCTTACTTTCGCATCTTCAACCCCATCATGCAGTCGCAGCGCTTCGACCCCGACGGGGGTTTCATTCGCCGCTACCTGCCCGAGCTGGCGCGCGTGCCCGATGCGCACATCCACTTTCCCGCAGCCATGAAACCCGCCGCTCTGGCCGCCTGCGGCGTGCGCCTGGGCGTGGACTACCCGCTGCCCGTGGTGGACCACGCGCGAGCGCGCCAGCGCACGCTGATGCGCTTTTCGGTTCTTTCAGAAAGCGAAATTTCATGAAGGCGCAAAACTATGGAATTACGTCACCTTCGTTACTTTTTGGCGGTTGCTGAGGAGCTCCACTTCGCCATTGCTGCAGAACGGTTGCATATCGATCAGTCGCCCCTGTCCCGCGCCGTCAAGGAGCTGGAAGAGGAACTAGTGTAGTGTTCGATTCTTGATTGAACTTAAAAAGTCGGCTGGTATCCCATGCTCAACTGGAGCTTGAAAGGGAGCCAATCCATGCGAGTAGCGCCAAAGATCGAA